>Ga0302325_10000306_pt1 | contig 140672 bp, 121 predicted proteins | sample Palsa_T0_2_FD_201948 | JGI IMG/M metagenome (GOLD analysis project Ga0302325, IMG submission 201948) | Peat permafrost microbial communities from Stordalen Mire near Abisko, Sweden - Palsa_T0_2 | ecosystem: Environmental > Terrestrial > Soil > Palsa > Peat permafrost | place: Sweden: Abisko...
TGCCGATGCCCGTCCTCGGCGTCATCGAGCCGGGAGCAGCCGCTGCGCGCGCCGCCTCGCGAACCGGCGACGCGCTGGTGATCGCTACCGAAGCCACGGTGCACAGCCATGCTTATGCCGCCGCCTGCCGCGCGCAGGGCCTGCGCGTGCTGGAGAAAGCCTGCCCCCTGTTGGTACCGCTGGTCGAAGAAGGCTGGACCGATCATCCCGTCACCGCCAGCGTGATCGACATCTATCTCGACGAGCTGCGCAAGGAAGCGACCGGGCAAGGCATGAATCCTGACACCCTGGTGCTGGGCTGCACGCACTACCCGCTCCTGCGTCCGCTCATCGAGCGGACGGCGCCGTCCGGTGTGAAGGTGATCGATTCCGCCGAGTCCGCCGCACAGGCTGCTGTCGAGCTCCTCGCATGCGCCGCTGCCGACGGCAGTACGCGGCATGAAACCGAAATCCGCTGCTTCGCTACCGATTCTGTCGAGAAATTCGAACGCCTCGGCTCGCGCTTTCTTGGCCGGCCTGTGGGCCACGTCGAGCTGGTCGATTTAGGAGGCTAGCTTTGGACTGAAATTCCCGTCATGCAAATTTCGCCGCCCGCACAAAACGGTCGGCGCAAATTCACTTTGATATTCTGGTACGCGCGCAGCTCCGCTGTTTTCCCTTTTGGAGTTGAGCCTGGGAGGAACAAAAACAGCATGATCAATCTCGCGGGCAAGACGGCCGTGATCTTCGGGCTGGCTAACAAGCGCTCCATCGCGTGGGGCATCGCGCAAAAGCTCCGCGAGGCAGGTGCCACGCTCGCCATCTGCTACCAGAACGAGCGCATGAAGGCCGAGGCCGAGGGGCTGATCAACGATCTTCCCGGCGCCAGCGGCTTCCAGTGCGACGTTTCGAACGACGGCGAGATCGATGCGCTCTTCGCCGCGCTGAAAGAAAAATACGGCAAACTGCACATCCTGGTGCACGCCGTGGCTTACGCGCCCGCCGAGGACCTGAGGGGCGAATTCATCAACACCAGCCGCGACGGCTTCCGCATCGCGCACGACGTCAGCGTGTACTCGCTCATCGCTGTCAGCCGCGCAGCCATGCCGCTGATGACCGAAGGCGGAAGCATCATGACACTCACTTATTACGCCGCGGAAAAAGTCGTGCCGCACTACAACGTGATGGCCCTGGCCAAAGCGTCGCTCGAATCCGCCGTTCGCTATCTCGCCTGGGATCTCGGCCCCAAAAACATCCGCGTCAACGCGATCAGTGCCGGGCCCATCAAGACGCTCGCCGCGCGCGGCGTGGGAGCGCTGGGAGACATGCTCAAGGCGCACGCCGAGCGCGCGCCACTGCACCGAAACGTGGATCAGCTGGAAGTGGGCGGGACAGCCCTTTACCTCGCGAGCGATCTGGCCAGCGCCGTGACCGGCGAGACGATTTACGTCGATTGCGGCTACAACATCATGGGGTTCTGACCGGATCGCTCGAGATTCGGACGATAGGGTTTCTTCTCAACACGGGTATTCTCTACGGCATCGGCGCGCCCTCGTTCAAATGTGCAGGCGCGGGGCGCCGGCGGGCGTCACTCAAGATCCCGGACATATTCTTGACGGCCAAAACTCTTGCCAACATCAAGGACGACGTCAGGGATTCTAATCGTACCCACATCACGTTCCACGGTCTGCACGTAGCGGCGGGTGTCTACTGCGACATTCCAGCGCACGTCGTCATTAATAGCGGGGAGGGCAATCCGCGATGAGATGCGATTGCCTCCGTGCTTCTTGGCCTGATACATGGCGGCGTCGGCAACCCGCATCATCGCCTCCCAGCCGCTATCGGTATCAAGCTGCGCCACGCCGGCGCAGATCGTCAGCCGGATCGCGCCATCTGCAAACGGAACGGCCAGCGCCGCCACGGTCTGCCTGAGCCGATCGGCGATCACGAGTGCACCCAGCTCATTGGTGTCGGGCAGCAGGATTGCGAACTCCTCGCCGCCGGTGCGTGCCACCAGATCATGAGCGCGCACCGTGCCGCGGAGGCTTGAAACCATCGCCTGCAGTGCGCAATCGCCCGCGGGGTGGCCACGGGTGTCGTTCAGCCGTTTGAAATTGTCGATGTCGATGACAATCATCGAGAGCGGCCGCACATGGCGGTGGGAGCGCGCTGTCTCCCGCAGTGCCATCTCTTGCAGCGCTCGCCGGTTGATCGCGCCGGTGAGCGGATCGGTGCGCGCCTGATCGGCCAGCTCGCGATGCAGCTCGATGACGAGAAACCACACCTCGCACATCACCAGGATGGTGGCGAGAAACGCCTCCACCGCCACCGCGTCAACCCACAGCGGATCGACCACATTCCGCCCATAGTCCAGGTACATCAGGATTGAGCGATAGCCGGCTACGCCCGTCTGGAGGGTGAGAATCACTCCCGCCACACGGGAAACCATGCCAAAGCGGCCCGTGCGGCGGCGAAACAGGAGCCACGCGGTAAGGCCGCACAACAGGATATAAGCTGCGTTCGTCATATCCGGGGCAGCGGCAGAGCGCAACAAGTAAAGCTCGGCGGAAAATACAAAGACGAGCCCGGTGGCGAGCCACGGCAAAGGGCTGCGCAGCGGTTTCCTCAGCAGAAACCAGCGCATCCCCAGCGTCTGCAGGACCATGGAGATGAGATAGCACTCGCCGATCGCCATGCCTGCGGTGGCCGAAGGAGTTCTGCCCGCAAAGAGCTGGATCACGAGCCGGAACAAGTTAACAATCAGTCCGGCGGCAAAGCAGCGCATCCCGATGACTTCGCGGTTGTGCCAGGCCAGCAGGCTAAGGCACGCCGTAAACACGGCGACTGTAGCAATATTTGTAACGAAGAAGGTCGTATAGTCCATATCGATGGGTAGATTCTCGCTGGATAACCGTTGATCGATGGACTATCGGCGGAAATTCATTTTTGATCTGCGCAAGAACAGAACCAGCCGCAATGCAAACGGGTCGGGGTGGAACAATTTGGAGATTCCAATAAGGGTTTCGAAGGATATTCTAAGAATGCTCTCTCAAAGCATCGCTAGAATCTGTTCCCAGACAGAGGGCTCCACGGGAAGGCCGAGCCGCGCATTCTCCTCGCGCGCGCGCAGCGTTTGCTCGCCGGGATAGCGCACACTGCTTCCCGGCTTCGCAGGCTGGCAATTGTGCAGCGAGGCAACAACTCCTTCGACTATGTCTGCGACGCGAGGTTCAGGTCCGAACGCCTCAGGATCCATGGTGAGGAACATCTGCGAGACGCCGGTCTCACGCACTGGGTCGTTCGCAATCTGGTTGGTCGCGAGTCCAAGCGACATCATGGCCGCGATCATGTCCAGCACCACGGAGAGCCCCGATCCCTTCCAGTAACCGACGGGCAGCGGCCGCCATGATTTTTCAATGGCCGCGGGATCGCGCGTGAGATTGCCCTCGGCGTCAAAGCCGCCGTCCACCGGCAGCAGTTCGCCGCGCTGCTTGTAACTTTCGAGCGTGCCGTAGGAGAACTGCGACATGGCCATATCCAGCACCACTGGCCCTGCCCCGCGCGGCACTGCAATCACCAGCGGGTTGTTGCCGATGGCGCGCTCGGCTCCGCCCCACGGCGGCAGGTTGGGCATGGTGTTGGTCCAGCAGATGCCCACCAGGCCGGCCTCCGCGGCCTGCCAACCGTACGTTCCCGCGCGCATCCAGTGGTTGGTGTTGCCCAGCGCCACGCAGCCGATGCCGTGCGCGCGTCCCAGCTCAATTGCGCGCCCCATCGCGGCCAGCGCGTTCAGATTGCCCGGCCCGCGGTGCGCGTCCCAGCGCTCGATCGCGCCGAACTGCGCGACGGTTTCTGGCTCGGCCGCAGGATCGACGCGCCCGTTGCGAATGGTCTCGACAAATCTTGGAAAGCGATTGATGCCGTGCGTATAGACGCCGTCGCGCGTCGTTTCGGCAAAGAGCTGCGCGCACGTTTCGGAGCGGCCGGCTGCAAAACCAAGCTTCCGCAACACAGCTGCCAGCGTGGTTTGAACAGTTTCGAAGGGAATGCGATTCATGGGCTCTGCAATGAGCTTAAAGCAGAACGCCGGAAAGTTTTGTGCCGGCTCGCCGGCCCGCCGAGTTGCTCATTGGCTAGTCTCTCAGCGTCACCGTGATCTTCCGCGCATCGCCGCCTTCGGCGCTGATGGTGATCTCGCCGGTCGCGCGCTTGCGAATGCTCTTGAACTTGTCGCCCCACTCCACAAGCACCAGCGCGTCGGGCGTGAGCAGGTCGTCGAGTCCGAGCGTCTCCAACTGGCGCTCGCCTTCAAGACGATAGACATCGAGATGATAGAGCTTCACCGGCTTGCCCTTGCGCGCGCCGTCGTACTCGTGCAGCAGTGTGAAGGTGGGGCTGGTCACCTCATCGGGCTCGGCGGCATCGAGCGCCTGCGCAATTCCCTTCACGAGCGTCGTCTTGCCGGTGCCCAGGTCGCCGTGCAGCAGCAGGAGCTGCGGCGGCTTCAGCAGTTCCGCAAGCTTGCGGCCCACGGCAATCGTGTCCGCACTGCTTTGCGTCGTGAACTCGTACACCTTGCCTTGCGTGGCGGCTGCGGTATTCGTCGCTGCGGCGTTGGTCATCGCTCGGCCCTCTTTCAGATCAATGCAGCAATGGGTCTCTGCTTCATCCGCTCTCGAAATGCTACCGATCCAATCTTGATTCGCTGCGATCCGCCGCACACGCTCTTGGGCCGCCTCATACGCTTTTGAGGCTGCCGCACGCGCACCTAGCCCGCTGCATGCAATGCCCTTGCAACCAAACATACCCGTTCTTGCTGCCGATGGCGAATTTATCTGGCGTTAATTGAAAGGCGCGTGCCAATTGCGGCAAGCTGTCGGTGGCGAGCAGCGTGTGCTCATCGCCCTCACTCACCGCAAGGTCCGCGGCCAGCCCATGAAGATAGACGGCCGCTTCCACGGCGCGTTGCGCATCGGCGGGAAACTGCGCGAGCAGGCCCGCAACAAATCCGGTCAGCAGGTCGCCACTGCCGCCCTTGGCCATGCCGGGATTGCCGGTGGTATTCACCGCCACGCGGCCGTCTGGGTGTGCGATCAGCGTGCGCGCGCCCTTCAGCACTACCGTCGCTCCAGTGCGCTGCGCAAAGCTGCGGGCTGTCAGCAGCCTATTGGCCTGCACCTGAGCGATCGTGATTCCTGCCAGCCGCGCCATCTCGCCGGGATGCGGCGTGAGCAGCAGCGTGCGCTTGCCCTTCATCGCGAGCTTCGCAATCAGAGCCGCTTTGCCTGCGAGGATGTTCAGCGCATCGGCATCGACCACCGCGGGAATCTGCGTCGCCGCAAGCAGGCCAGTCACGAACTTCGCTGCCTCGGCAGATTGCCCCAGTCCCGGCCCGATCGCGAGCACCGTCTTTCCCTCAAGCAGAGCGGCCATGCGCTTGGGCGCAAGCTCGCGCGATGAAACGCTTCCCGACGCGGTCGCCGCCATCGGCCACGTCATCAGCTCCGGAGCGAATGACGCGATGACCGGCAGCGCCGGCGCAGGCACAGCCGCGGTCACGAGGCCGGCTCCCGAGCGCAACGCAGCCAGCGAAGTCATTGACGGCGCGCCTGCTTTGCCGCCCGCCGAACCAAATGTGCCGCCCACCACCAGCACGTGCCCGAATTTGCCTTTGTTGGAGTCGGCATTGCGCGGTGTTTGCACAAGCTGCATCGACGAGCCGGCCCAGTCGATGTTCAGCGCCGAAACGATCGCCGCATCGGGCGAACCAATCGGCGCGACGACTACCGGCTGATCCCAGCGCCGCGTCAGCTGCCCAAACACGTGCGCCGGTTTGGGCGCGGTAAAAGTGACAACTGCATCAGCGGGGAATACGGGATCTGCGACCGTTGCGCTCGTCTCGTCAGCAGGCCAGCCCGACGGCAAGTCGACTGCGAGGATCGGCGCTTTACTGCCGCATAGCCACTCGAGCGCGGCGAGCGCGAGGCCTTTGATTGGCGGCTTGAATCCTGTCCCCAGGACCGCATCCAGAATCAGATCCGCATCGAGTGCGTCCTTGTGTCCGATCAGATCGGCCGCCGTTTTCACGACGTGCACGTGCCCTTGCTTGGGATCCGCCAGTTCACGCCAGGCCTCGGCCGCGTCGCCTTTCAGTTCACCTGGATCGCCGAGCAGCAGCGTGGTTACGGTGAGCCCGGCTTCGATGAGCAACCGCGCCGCCATCATTCCGTCTCCGCCGTTGTTGCCTTTGCCGCAGAGCACCGTCACGCGCCTCGCCTGCGGAAACTGCTCGCGTGCAAACGCGGCTACGGCCGCCGAAGCCGCGCGCATCAGCAGGATCGACGGTACGCCGAACCGCTCCGTGGTGGCGCGGTCGCAGGCCTGCATCTCCGCTGCGGAGAGAACGTGCATCGCAACCATGGTACGACAGAGTCACGACAAGTACACGACAGCGCGACGCGCGCGCAATGCGGCGCATACCTTCGCCGCAACGATTTTTCAGTGGAATTAGGAATCGGCCTTGAAGCCGCATTGGGCCCACGATGTCGGCCGATCGGAAATCGGCGTTGCCGCGCGGCTACTTCAACAGGTGCGCGCGCACCGCAGTGTGGGAGTTCAATCGCGTCACCATACACAGGGCGGTCTTCTCGCAGCGGTAGTGGATCTGTGCAGGAAACACCTGCCAGTCGAGTGCCGGATTCACCAGGACGCTCGAGCCGACCAGGAATGCCTGGCCCTCTGCGGTCGCTACAACTCCTTTCGAGGGATTGTCGCTCACGATCACGTCATCGGCCTCGATCGGCGCGGGCAGCGCCTTCACCAGCGTGTAGCCGCCGTGGTTGGTCTTCGAGCCGTGGGCGCCACCCTTTCCGTTACGCTGCGCCGCCACTGCATCTTCGTGCTTCTCCCACTGCTGCTGGCTGGCGAGCGGAGGAAAATCGGTGGAGAAATCCCAGGCCACAATGCGGCGGTACGCATCCAGCGAGCAGGGCAGCGAGCCCGAGAGCTCCGTTTCGCCAATCTTGCCGCTGTCTCCCTTCGCGTTCTGCATCGTGTCGCCGGTTGGTGTTGTCAGCGGCGCCAGCGCCTGCCCGGCCTCGCCTGCTGCAGCTTCCGTCGCAGGTGAGCCCGAATTTCCCTGGCCGGCCGCCGGGATCACGATGTCCTTCTGGCAGGCTACGCCATTGGTCGCATCCTTCAGCCGGATCGTAAACGTGATTGCATGCGCCGGATTCGCTACCACGGCTTGAAATCCGGAAATCTGCGACGCGTCGAGCGGATCGAGGGTGAATTTGTACCCGGCGCTGCCCGTCCACTGGGCAATCAGCCGCCCACCCAGTCCTGCCGGGTCGTAGCGCTCCGTTCCCAGATCGATGAAAGAGGGAGCCTTGGGTTTCACCAGCGTAATCCCACCGTAGATCAGCAAGCCCGCCGCCGCGACGATCCCAACTTGCAGCAGCCACGCCGTCCAATTGGGCTTGGCCTTCTCTTTCTGCTCAGCCTCGTCTTCCTGCGAAGGCAGCGTAAAGGCTGCTCGGAAGGCGTACAGCTCCTTTGTGGGAGGCCGTTCGGCGCCCGGTTTCCAGCGGTATTCGGAGGGTGGAGGGGCAGGCTGTGACGCTGGGCTCTTGGCCGCTACTGGCTCATTCTGTTCGGCTTGGACCGTATCGCTCAGACGGGTGCCCTTCGATTCCGCATTGGGTCAGATCAAGTGATTGGAGCATGCCTTTTCCAGCAGCGGCAATAACCACTCCGTGTGATGGCCGGCACGGCTCCAGGTTCATGGAGGATGCTCCAGGCCGACCCCGTCGCAGGGAAGACGTCTCAGCTCCTGACAGACTTAATCGGCAGCGCGGCGTGCCTCATGAGCGGCCCATGGCCGTCTGCACCAGCAGCCAGGCGTTCAGACCGGCAATCACTACGGCCGTAGCCCACGCCAGCGCCTTCAGCGCCCGGCCGTTCACAAATTGGCCCATTTTGGCTCGGTTGCCGGTAAACAGCACCAGAGGTACCACGGCGAAGCTCAACTGCAATGAAAGAATCACCTGGCTCAGGATGAGCAGCTTTTCCGTGCCACGCTCTCCGGTGATGGCCACGACGATGATGGTGGGGATGATGGCCAGCGAGCGCGTGATCAGCCGGCGCAGCCAGGGAGAAAGCCTGATCTGGATGAACCCCTCCATCACCACCTGGCCGGCAAGCGTCCCGGTGATCGATGAGTTCTGGCCGCTGGCCAGCAGCGCGATCGCGAAAATTGTGCTGGCTCCGGTTACACCCAGCAGCGGGCTCAACAGCTTGTAAGCGTCCTGGATCGCTGCAACCTCAAAATGCCCGCTGCGATAGAACACCGCCGCGGCCACGATGAGGATGGCCGCGTTCACAAACAGCGCAATCGTGAGCGCCAGCGCTGAATCCACATTGGCCATGTGGATGGCCTCGCGCTTACCCTCCGGCGTGCGCGGGTAACTGCGGCTCTGCACGATCGAGGAGTGCAGATACAGATTGTGCGGCATCACCGTCGCGCCCAGGATACCGATCCCGATATACAGCATGCCGGGATTAATCACGATCTGCGGCGACGGAATCAGCAGGCTGCGCAGGGCGGGCCAGTAGTCAGGGTGCGAAAGGAACATCTGCACGGCGAAGAGCACAATGATCGTGCCGATGAGCGCCATCACCAGCGCCTCGACGTAGCGGAAGCCCCAGCGCTGCAGCACCAGGATCAGCAGCACGTCGAGGCCCGTGATCAGCACGCCGTAAAACAGCGGAATATGGAACAGGAGCTCGAGCGCGATCGCTGATCCGATCACTTCGGCCAGATCGCATGCGGCGATCGCAATCTCCGCCAGGATCCAGAGTGCAAAGCTCGCGGCGCGGCCATAACTCTCGTGACACAGCTGCGCCAGATCGCGCTCGGTGGCGATGCCCAGCTTGAGCGACAGGCTCTGCAACAGGATCGCCATCAGGTTCGACAGCATGATCACGAACAGCAGGGTGTAACCAAACTGCGATCCGCCCGCGATGTCTGTGGCCCAGTTGCCGGGGTCCATGTAGCCCACGGCGATCAGGAACCCGGGCCCCATGAAACCCAGCAGCCGCCGCCAGTAGAGCGGCGACCGCGAAACCGCAACGCTGGAATGCACCTCGCCCAGCGAGGGCGCGGGAAGCGCAGTACGGATTGCCGAGTGCGAGGCCATTGGGGAGTTGATGCGGCCGGGAAGAACCGCCTAACCCCAGTATGCCACAACGTATTAATTATAGTTAACTATTCTTGTTATTTTTAGCTTACCGTTCCGGTCGTCCCCGCAGCCACACCGCTTCGGCGGCCGGCCTTCCCAGAATTGACTTGCTGCCATCCATATCAATCGAAACGGTTTGGTCGTAATTCTGGCTGACGACTTTCAACCGGTTGCCGGGCCCGATGCCCGCCTCATGCAAAAAGCTCAGCAGCTTGGGATCGCGCTCGTGGAGGCTGACCACCGTATATTGCTTGCCCGCGGCTGCCTCTGACAGCGGCAGCTCGCCGCGCCGCTTGCGCTCCGCCGGAGGGGCCGGCAGCACCGCATTCCCGTGCGGGCAGGCGCCACCCTCCCCCAGCTTCTCCTTCAGCTTGGCCTCGAAGGCCGGTGAAACCGCGTGCTCCAGCCGCTCCGCCTCTTCGTGGATTTCGTGCCACTCCATGCCAAAGACCTCGCTCAGCATGCGTTCGATCAGGTGGTGCCGCAGCGCGGTGCGATAAGCCGTCTCGCGGCCCGACGCCGTCAGCCGCACGATTCCGTCCGCGCCCACCTGCACGTCGCCGTCGCGCTTGAGCCGCTTCAACGCCATGGTGACGGCGGGGGCTGAAACCTCAAGCCAGTGCGCCAGCATGGCGGGAATCACCTGCCGGCCCTCGGCCTCAGCCTCAAGAATCGCCTTGAGATAGTTCTCTTTCGAAACGTGGATCGAGTCCTTCATGGCGCGTTTCAACAGTCTAATCGCTCCCCGAATGAATGTGGTGTACCGGCAATTCTGGATTGACACTGGCGCCTGGCAGCGGATAGCATCGCCTGCGAGACCGGTCTCTCAGGATTTTCCGGGCCTCGAAATGCACCGTTTCTGGCGTGTTTGACCCGTGTCGCATACACATTGACGTCGCGTTTGTGCTTAAGAGCAATGCGATCGAATCCGGGCCCCGGGCCTGCCGAAGAGTAAGGAGAATATCGATGGACAGGAGAACCTTTAACAAGCTGGCCGGGCTTGCCGCGCTGGGCGCGATGGCCGATGTGGAGATGAGCGCCGCGCAGGCGGCTTCGGTGGCCGGCGAGGTGGTGCTGGAGGACAGCGACGTGGTCGTCGCCTTCGACTCCGGCACCGGCGCGCTCACGCGCATGGAGAACAAGACGACTCACTGGGATATTGAGCGCCGTCCTGCTCTCGGCGCCTCCTTCCGCATGCACGCTCCTTTGCCCACGCGCCGCACCAACTTCATCCTCGGCGCGAAAAACCGCGCCAAGAGCGTGGAAAAGACCGCGCCCAATCAAGTCCGCATCGTCTGGAGCGATCTGGAGAGCCAGTATGGCGGCGTGCTGCCCATCACTTTCACTTCCACCGCGACATTGAAGAACGGCGCCCTCACCTTCGAGTGCACACTCGATAATCAATCCGACTTGCACATTGAGACCGTCGATTATCCCTACTTCGGCGATCTAAACCCGCCCGCGGCCGATGCGCGCATGACCGCCGAGCACATGTTTGTCGGCAATCTGGGTGGGCAGGAGATCTATCCGCACTTCTCCAACAATCTTGGCTACTGGGGCGTGCTTTATCCCACCAAGACCTTCAACTCCAGCGAGAGCCAGTTCTGCCTGGTTCAAACCCCGCAGCAGGGGGTTTATGTGGCCATCCACGATCCCGCGATCCGCTACCTGCTGCAGTTCACCTTCGAGCAGCATCCCGGCACCATTGACTGGAATGAGAACGCGGTCCCGCAGATGGACGAGATCTCCGGATTGCCAGTGCATCTGGAGTTCCGCACCTGCCACTTCCTCTTCGTGCATCCGCACTCGAAGACTGACATGGCGCCGATCGTGATGAAACCGTACGCCGGCGATTGGCACGCCGGCCTCGATATCTACAAGGAATGGCGCGCGACGTGGTTCACCAAGCCGATGATTCCCGACTGGGCGCGCGACGTGCATTCCTGGCAGCAGCTCCAGATCGACGGCGCGGAGCAGGATTATCTCGTTCCCTATCGCGAGCTGATCAAATATGGCACCCAATGCGCCGAGAACGGCGTCAAGGCGATTCAGCTCGTGGGCTGGAACCACGGCGGACAGGATGGCGGCGATCCGTCGCTCGACACCGATCCCGGCTTGGGGACATGGGAGGAACTGCGCGACGCCATTGCGAAAATCCAGGCCAAGGGCGTGAAGATGATCCTCTTCGGCAAGCCGATCTTTGCCGACATGTCCACCGACTGGTACAAGGAAGTGCTCTACAAATACGAAGCCGTCGATCCCTACGGCAACAAGTACGAATCCAGTGGCTATAGCTACACCACACCCACACAGCTTGCCGGCATCGCCAACCGCCGCCGGGCGATCATGGATGTGTGCAGCCAGGAGTACCGCGACATCGCAACCCACGAGTTCGAGAAGACGGTAAAGCTTGGCGCTTCGGGCTGGCTCTTCGATGAGGTGATGCAGCATAACGGCGTGATGTACAACTTCGGCGCCGGCCACGGCTACAATCCGCCGGGCTATCTTTTCTCGAGCGATATCCCGCTGGTGAAGCAGTTCCGCGCCGCCGCAGACAAGACGAATCCCGACTTCCTTTTTTCGGGTGAAGGTCCGTGCGACTGGCTGATGCCCTACTACGTGCTCGGCTATTACCGCATCGGCTGGGGCACGGTACATGCGCTGCGCTACATCGATCCGCACGCGCCGCTCATGGCCGCGGTGCGCGGCTGGGACGCGCGCGACGAGGTCAACCTCACGCTGGCTTATCGCTACATCATCGAGTACGAGTCTTACAACTTCAAAGGCAGCATTACGGACTTCCCGCTCACGCTCGAGTACGGCAAGAAGGTCGACGCGCTCCGCAAGCGCTACAAGGAGTGGGTGTGGGATGCGGAGTTCCGCGACACGATTGGCGCGAACGTGACTGCCGACGGCGCCGTGCGCTACACCGTCTTCCACAAGCCGAATGGCAAGCGCGCGGTGGTGGTGCTGAATCTCGAACAGAAAAAAGCCATCAGTGCAACGCTCGACGTTCCCAAAGCCGGCTCGTTAATGGCCGCCACGCCGGAGCAACCCGAAGCCCGCGCCGTCAACGGAAGCATCAGCATTCCCGCGCGCTCGGCCGTTATTGTGATGGAGCAATGAGGCCCGGAACGCAACAACTCGGAAGGGCAACAACTTCGCGCGAAACAACTACGACAAAACCATTCAGGCAAGAAAGGCGCCGGTTCCCGGATGCACCCTCGCGGAAATCGACGCCTTCGCCCTTCGCTTTTTCTTAATTCTTCACGCGCACATTCGGCTCGACTGAAAGCCCGGGCCGCAGCTCGTGGTGCGGATCTTCGTTGGCAAGGTTGGTGAAGTCAATGCGTACCGGAAGGCGCTGCACCACTTTTACGTAGTTGCCGGTCGCGTTCTCCGGCGGAAACAGTGAGAGCACGGAGCCGGTTGCGCCGCCGATCTGTGTCACGCTTCCGCTGTAGTCCTTGCCTGTCGCGTCCACATGAATTTCGACCTTCTGGCCAGCTACCATGTGCCGCAGTTGCGTCTCCTTGAAGTTCGCCGTCACCCACAGATTTTGCAGCGAGACCAGAGTGAGCAGGTTCTGCCCTGAGGAAACGTTTTGGTCGACCTCGACACTCTTCCGCGTAACGATGCCCGTCTCCGGCGCGATGATCTTGCAATAGCCAAGGTTCAGCTTGGCCTGGTCCAGCTGCGCCTGCGCCTGCTGCACCTGCGCTTCGGCCTGCCTGGCGCGGGCATCCTGCGCCGCCACCTGCTGAGGCGCGGTTTTGGCGTAACTCAACGCGGCCATCGACGCCGCCTCGCGGTCGCGCGCCACGCGAATGCCGTCCTGCGCGGCCTGCATCGTCGCCTGTGCGCTCGCCAGCGTGGCCTGCGCGGCCTCGGCCGAGGCCACTGCAGCATCAAATTGCTGCTTGCTGATCACGTCTTTCGCGACCAGCGGCTTGTAGCGCGCCAAGTCGGCCTGTGCCTTGGTGTTGTTGGCCTCGGCCTGCACCACATTGGCCTGCGCCGCGCTCAATTGCTGCTGCGACTGCTCCACCGTCGCGTGGGCGCCGGAGACATCGGCCGTCGCCGAGCTCAAATTGCTGCCGGTGTTGGTGCTGATAATCGGCACGTTCACGCGCGCTGCAGCCGCGGCGGCCTTTGCACTGGCGAGCGCGGCCTCCGCGTTCTCCACCGCCACCTGGTAGTCGCCCGGATCGAGATCCGCAATCGGGTCGCCCGCCTTCACCACTTGATTCTCTTCCACGTAGACCTTCAGGATCTGTCCCTGGACGCGCGCGCTCACCTGGATCAGGTGGCCGTCCACCTGCGCATCGTCGGTATCTTCGCTGAAGGTAGAGCGCCACCACACACCGAGGCCGACGAGCACCGCTACCACAACTGCGGCGACCAGGATGCCACGGCGGCGCGAACGCGGGCGCACAATCTCTGTCTCTGCCGATTCTGTGTGCTCAGGTGCTGGTGCTGGTGCTGGAGTTGAGTCCGCCACGTTCACTTCCCTCCTAGGTATTTCTTGTACTCCTGCCCATCGCCCAGTGCGCGGGCAAGGCTGAGTTTGGCCACGTTGTGCCGATAGAGACTGGCCACGTATTGATCTTCTGCCTGCGCCACCGATTGCTGCGCCTGGCTCACCGCGAGGTTGTCGCTCACGCCGTTGGCGTAGCGCTCCTGCGCTTCCTTGAGCGCCTCGTTCGAAAGGTCAACGCTGGAGCGCGACACCTCGACCTGCTTCTGTGCAGAGGCAATATCGAGGAGAGCGTCGCGCACGTCGGCTTCTACTTGTGCCTGCCTGTCGTTCAACTGCTCCTGCGCAGAGTCGAGCTGGGCTTGCGCCTGTTGTGCGTGGCCGCGCAGCGCGAACTCGTCGAAGACGGGCACGCTCAACGTGCCGCTCCCATCCACCGTGCCGTGCGAGTGCGCCAGCGTGGTGCCGATGTCGCCGTAGTCGGCGCTGGTTGAGAGCGTGGGCAACCGCGCCGCCGTTGCCGCTTTACGTTGATCGCTCGCCGCTGCCGCCTGTTCCACTGATGCGGCAAGATCCTTGCGGTTCCTCTTTGCCTGCTCAATCAGCGTACTCGCGTCCAGCTGATCAAACGGCGTGTAGGGCGCCTTATCGGTCAGATTGAAACTCTGGGCCAGCGGCAATCCGATCACGCGCGCCAGCGCCAGTTTGTCTTTCTCCAGCGAGTTTTGCGCAGCAATCAACTGCTGCTGCAGCGATTGATAATCCACACGCGCCCGCAGTTCATCGAGCAACGGAGCGGTGCCTGCCTCGTGATTATCCACCGCCTGGTCGAGCGAAACCTTTGAGGTATTCACCTGCGCCTGCACAGAGTCCACCTGCGTCTCATCGGCGATCACCAGCAGATAGGCGTTGCCCACCGTCAGGATCACCATGTCGCGCGCGTCTTGCGCGGATAATTGCGCCGCAGCAAAATTGTGCCGAGCCGCCAGATAATTCCGCAGCGATTGCACATTTACCAGCGACCAGTTCATCGACGCGCGTACGTCGGTGTAGCCGAACGGCCCGATGATCGTGGGAAATCCCTTGATGCGCAATCCCTCGGCCGGCAGGTCAACCTGCGAGGCCGTCTCCTTGGCCGAAAAATCGATCGACGGCAGCAGCGATTGCAGCTGCTCAAGCTTCTCGCCGCGTGCGCCCGTGATCTGCGTGCTGCTGAGCAGGATGCCCAGGTTCGTCTGCAGCCCGCGCTGGATCGCATCGTCCAGCGAGAGGTCGATCGGCTGCGCCGAAACATCGCCCTTCGGCACGCTGCCCTGGAAGCTTTGCGCGTTCGGACCGGAGGGCGGCGGCGTGGCAAGGCTCGGCACGCTCTGCGCCAGAATGTTGCCGCAGGCCAGCGCCAACAGAAATCCGCAGGCACAAAACCCGATTGTGCTGGTGATGGTTTGCTTGGACAAGTTCGAAACCTTACTCGAGATCAATGGGGGCGTAATCGCCCGAAAAATGGCTTTACGTGAATGGATGCACTAGGAAGGCACAGCGCTTCTAAATCTAGTGTATCGAATCTTGCTCGCCATTGAGACGATGGAGGTTAGTAGGTTCCGGGCTGGCGATAGGGAGAGCCAGCGGCATAGCGGCGTTCCTCGCCGCGCGGGTCTTGCTCGATCTTCGGCGGATTGTCCCAGATCATGCTGTTGCGCGCCTTCAGGTCGTAGGCCGGCCACTCGGGCAGCCTGGGATGGTTCGGATTTCCGGTCGCGGCGTAATGAATCAGCATGCTGGACATGGCATCGGCCAGTGGCTGCGCGACCGCCAGCTCTTCGGGAGCTGATCCGATCTGCCCCGGCGCGGCAGCCAGGTTGTCGAACATGAACGGAATATCGATCGTGTGCATCGCCCGCGCTCCCGGTGCATTACGATGCCAGTTCATCTGGTACACCCAGGTGTGCGGCTTGCTCTTCGGATTGCTCGCGCGCCGCTCCGCTTCCATCACCTGCCCCGGCCAGGCGCGGAACGCCGTTGCCGCCGCGATCACTACCTCGATGGGCGACTTGTCCGGATAGATCGTCCGGTATTTCGCGACAACCTCGTCCGCCGAATATGGGCCGAGATAGATAGCGACAGCGTTCTTGAGCGCTGCCGGCGCTTCCTCCCATGTGAGCGTCCCGCGCCACGCCACGGCGGTTTCATCGTGCACATTGCCCAGGATCATCGGCACGCCTTCTGAGAGCGGCGGAGCATCCGGCGTGAACGGATCGCGCGAAAGCACTACGCCATCGACGACAGGCAGCCAATCGGAACTGGTCTCCACAGCCGCCGCCTGGATCTTCTCCCATTCCATCGTTTTCAGGTCGCCGAGATTCGCCTTCGCGATTCCCAGCTTGCCAAGCAGAATGTCGGTCCGCTTCGACGCAATCTCGATCGACGCGCCCTTCACCTGCTGGCCGCTCATCGTCATCACCCGATGAAACAGCCCATGTCCCGCCGGCATCGCCATCAGCGTGGCGCATTTCGCTCCGCCGCCCGACTGACCAAAGATCAAAACGCGGGAAGCGTCGCCGCCGAACTCGGCGATGTTGTCGCGCACCCATTTGAGCGCCAGCACCAGATCCAGCATGCCCACGTTGCCGGAATCGGGATACGTCTTCGCATCCACCGCGCCGAGATAGAGAAATCCGAACGCGTTGAGACGGTGGTTCACCGTCACCACTACCACGTCGCCGCGCTTGCACAGCCGCTTGCCGTCATAAAGCGCACTGTTGACCGATCCGTTGTTGTAGGCGCCGCCATGAAAGTACACCAGCACCGGGCGCTTGCGATGGTCGCGCAGTCCCGGCGTAAAAACATTCAGGTGCAGGCAGTCTTCGCTCTGTACGCCAGCCTCCGGCGCAACGCGGGGTCCCGCTCCCGCCGGGCCCAGGCTGGGCGCAGCCAGCTGCTGCGGCACGCGTGCGGCCATCAGCTGCGGCGCACGCGTAATGAATTCATCGCACGCCTTCACGCCGGTCCATGAAGTGGGCGCGAGCGGCGCCTGGAAGCGCACTGACGCAGTGTCTCCGCCATAAGGAATGCTGCGGAAACAATTGATCCCGTTTTCAAGCGTGCCGCTCACCGCGCCGTAACGGCTCTTGGCAACCGGCGCGCTCGACCCGCTAGCCGCATCGCCGAGCGCCCACATTCCCTTGGGCAGCGCGCAGGCAGCGGCGAGGACGATTCCCGAGTTATGCAGAACGGCGCGGCGATTGATCTTATCCATCACTTCCTCATGGTCGCCGCAAGACTACCAGACACGGCGGCTGACCCGCTTTTACGTTTAACACCACTGACACACACCACGTGTATGCAGGTTGCGGCGGCAGATTTCTGCCGGGCTGTCAGCCGCCAGCCCTGCGCTGTAGACTAGCCAACACGCCTCGCAGGACGCGAAGATGCCCAAAGCCGTGCGCAAACCTAAGCTCTTCAATGGCCGGGACTACTCCTGGATGCAGTTCAACCGGCGCGTGCTGGAAGAGGCCGAGGACCCGGCGAATCCGCTGCTGGAGCGCGTGAAGTTTCTCGCCATCACCGGCTCCAACCTCGATGAGTACGTGGAGATTCGCCAAGCGGGACTGATGCAGCGCATTGAAGATGGCTATCGCGAGCAGGGATACGACGGCCTGCGCCCCGAAGAGTCGCTCGAAGTCCTCACCGCCGAGATTCACAGCTTCGTCGCCGCGCAGTATCACTGCTGGACCAAGCAGCTGCTTCCCGAGCTGCGCAAGCAGGGCATTCGGCTTCTCCGGTGGGACGAGTTGAGCAAAGACGCCGCCGCCTTCGCACGCGGCTTCTTCCAGCGCGAGGTCGATCCGCTGCTCACGCCCATCTCGATCGATCCCACGCATCCTTTCCCGCGCGTGCTCAACAAGGCGCTCTGCCTGGCGCTGCTGCTGCGCGCCAAGCGCCGCAGCTCCGGCCCGCTCGTTCTCGGCGTCGTCACCGTACCGCGCGCGCTCGCTCGCTTCGTTCGTTTGCCTTCGGGCAATGGCGGCCACGATTACCTGTTGCTGCAGGACCTCATCGAGCAGCACCTCACTGGAATGTATCGAGGCTACGAAGTCCTCGCGTCGGCATCCTTCCGCGTCACGCGCAACTCCAACCTCTACTTCGAAGAGGAAGAAGCGCGCTCACTGCTGGAAACCATCCGCGGGGAGCTGCATAACCGCCGCAAAGGCGATGCGGTGCGCCTGGAGATCGAAGCCGATGCCGATTCGGAGATCGTGGAAAGGCTTCGCGTCAACTTCGAGCTCGACGAGAATCAGGTCTTCCGCTGCGAAGGGCCCGTCAATCTCTCGCGCCTCATGTTCTTGTACGACGATGTGCAGCAGCCCGCGCTCAAGTTCCCGCCCTTCTCACCCAAGCCGTTGTTGCTCAGCCGCAAATCCACCGGCATCTTCGACGAGCTGCGCCACCGCGACATCCTGCTCCACCATCCCTACGACTCCTACGAGCCCGTCGTCGAATTCGTGCAGCAGGGCGCGCAGGACCCCGCTGTCGTCACCCTGAAGCAGACGCTCTACCGCACCAGCCACGACTCCCCGATGTTCCAGGCGCTCACTGAGGCGGGCGCGAGCAAGGAAGCGGTCGTCGTGGTCGAGCTGATGGCGCGCTTTGACGAAGCCTCAAACATCCGCTGGGCGCGCAGCATGGAGGATGCCGGTGTGCAGGTCTTTCACGGCGTGGTCGGCCTCAAGACGCACTGCAAGCTGGCCATGCTCGTCCGCCACGATGAAGACGGCGTCACGCGCCGCTACTGCCATCTCGGCACCGGCAACTACAACCCCGTCACCGCGCGCTTCTACACCGACCTCAGCCTGCTCACCAGCGATCCGCAGATCTGCGAGCGGGTGCACATGGTCTTCAACTACCTCACCGCGCATGCTGAAATCGACGACTACAGCCCGCTGCTGGTCGCTCCGCTCACCATGGCCGAAAGCTTTCTGGGTCTCATTCGCCGCGAGCAGGAGCACGCGCAGGCCAGCCGCCCGGCGCACATCGTCGCCAAGATGAACGCGCTCCTCGAGCCCTCGGTGATTGAGGCGCTCTATCAGGCTTCGCAGGCCGGCGTCGAGATCGACCTCATCATTCGCGGCCTGTCCATTTTGCGCCCCGGCGTCAAAGGCCTCTCTGACCGCATCCGCGTCCGCTCTATCGTCGGCCGCTTCCTTGAGCACTCGCGGATTTTCTACTTCGAGAATGGCGGCAGCGACGAAATCTATCTCGGCTCCGCCGACTGGATGCCACGCAATCTCTTCGAGCGCTGCGAGGTCGCCTTCCCCGTCCGTGATCCCGCCGCCATCGCGCGCATCCAGGGCGAAATTCTGCCGGCTTATCTTGCTGACACCGTCAAAGCGCGACTGCAGCAGCCCGATGGCGGCTACCACCACGCCAGCAAAGTGCTCAAGGACGCGCCGGTGTTTTCGGCGCAGGAATTCCTCATGCAGCTCGCCGAGGGCAAAACGGATCTTGAGGCCATTCCGGCGACCGGCAAGCGCAAAGCCAGACCCGTCGAAAAAGCTGCAGAAAAGAGCGCTGAGAAAGCCGCTGAAAAACAGATGACGGCGGGAGATTAGCGGCCCCGTCGATGCCACCTCCGAAATCCGATGGAAGAGCCGGCAACCCCAAGCTTGTGCATAAGTGCGCGCCTGCCAGCAGTGATTAGAGCGCGAACGTCTATGTCCTTGGTTTGACGCGGGTTGCGCAATAGCGGATAGGCCTTACGCCGCTGGCTACCGCCCCCTTAGTGGCAGCTAGTCAATGTTACAAGTCTGTTAAAATTGAGCTAGCAAGGAGCTCGGCAACCCCGTTGATACCCCCGCCGGACCACCCCCCTAATGATTCTCTATCTCATGCGTCACGCGAATGCCGGAACCATTCGCGGCAACCCGCTTTTGGACGCGAAACGCGGTCTCATTAAAGAAGGCAAAGAGCAGTGCATGCTCATGGCCCGCGTGCTCAATGCGCTCAAGGCGCCCATCGACGTCATCGTCTCGAGCCCCCTCAAACGGGCACTTCAAACGGCGCAGTTTGTCGGCACCGAGCTGGGCTATGACGCCCGGGTCGAGATCAGCCCTGCACTCGGCCCCAGCGCCAGCTATCCCGACTTCCAGGCGCTGCTCGCAACTTATGCCGGCCGCGAAGGAGTCCTCGCCGTTGGGCACAATCCCAATCTCTTTCAGTTTCTCGGCCGGCTCGTTACCGGCAACGGCGGCGCGTCGATCCGCATGCGCAAAGGCTCCATCGCGCGCGTCGACATGGAGAACCATCCGCCGCGGCTGCAGATGCTCATCGACCCGCGCACGGCCCGCGGCATTTACTCGAGCGTTACGAAGAGCTCGCGCCCGAAGACCTCGCGGAAGTAGCCCGCCTCCTTGCGCAGAGACCACAGCTCAAGCTCCGCTCCCGTGCGCCCGGCGCGCAGTTCCAGGTACACACGCTTCGGATAGATCCTTGCCCCCACGCGCAGCACATCCGAGGCGCGATCCTGGTTCAGCGCCACGGCCAGCCGCAGCAACACCACCGCGCGGTGCACGTTCTTGTGCTCTTCTGCGGGAATGTTGCGCAGCGCGCGGTCGCCGGGCTGCGGCCGGCTCTTGCCCAGGTAGCGCGCGATCGCTGAAACCAGCGTGCGCTGCAGCTGGGTGTAGCCATAAATCTCTGAACTCGAAATGATGTACTGCGTGTGCCGGTGATGGCCCTGGTGGTTGATGAACTTTCCCGTATCGCGCAGCATCGCCGCCGCCGAAAGCCAGCTTTCGTACTCGGCTCCCAGCTCGTGCATCGGCTTCAGCTCGCGGAAAAGCTGCTCGGTGTGCGCGCGCACCGGCTCTGCCTGCCGCGGATCTACGCCGTAGCGCCGCGCCGTCGCCAGCACGCTCTCCCACCGCTCAAGTTCGAACTCGCGATGCGCCTTGGCTCGCGCATCCTGCTCGGCAAGCATCTGCGCCAGGATGCCGTCGCGCAATCCCAGAGGCGAATAGCGAAACCCCGCCAGCCCGAAGCTCTCGAGAATCTCCGCATACACCTGCGCGCCGGCCACAATAATTTCCGCGCGCCGCGGACCGATGCCGGGAACCGCTTCGCGCTGCGGCAGGGACATCTTCGCCAGCTTTGCCGCCAGCTTGCGCACCGCCTTGGTCGTCACCATTCCCGCCAGGACCGCGGCGCGGTGTGCACGGCCGGCGTGCGTGCGCTTGGCAACCATCTTCGCCGCCGATTTTCCGTTGCCCTTGCCGATCTTCACGCCGGGCGCACAAGCCTCAGACAGTGCAGCCGCAGTGCCGGAAGTCGCAATCACCAGCGGCGCGCGTCCGGGCTGGATTCTGCGATGCGCGCGCCGCAGCTCTCGCGCGATCAACTGCCGCATGCGCGTCAGCCCATCGGCCGGCGCGGGATCGGAGGAGAGAAACTGCTCAGTGAGCCGCACCGCGCCCAGCGGAAGGCTCACGGTATCGCGGATGCGCTTGTGCTCGGAGAGCGTCACCTCGCAGCTTCCGCCGCCCAGGTCAAGCAGCAGCACGCGGCCGCCCGCGCCCGGCTCCGCGCTCATCACGCCCATGTGGATCAATCGGCCTTCTTCCAGGCCGGAGATGATCTCCATCGCCCAGCCGGTCTCGGCCTTCACCCATGCCTGAAACGCCGGCGCGTTGCGCGCGTCGCGCATCGCCGCCGTGGCCACCACACGGATGCGGTCCACGCCGTGCGACTGCACCGCGCGTTGGAAGCGCTTGAGCGCGCGCAGCGTGGCAGCCATCGCTTCCGGCGAAATCAGCCCCGATTCAAAGACGCTCGCGCCCAGCCGCGTCACCTCGCGGTCTTCCGCGACCGTCTTCAACTGATGCGCGGCAACCTTGGCGATCTTCAGTCTGCAGGAGTTGGAACCGATATCGATGGCGGCGAATGTCGGCATGGGAGATTCAAGGACGCACTCTCAGAGAAGAAGCGATCCATCGACAAGATACACGACGTCGGTTGGTGCACTGTTGTGCACAATTGGACAGAAGAACTGGGGTGTAAATTTAACGGCTGCGGGTGTACGAATCCGCAGAATTGATGATCTGCGGGCCTATGCGATTCCAATCCCGGCGGTCACGGCTTAATCACCGTGGCGAGCAGGGCGGAGAGGCCGTTCCAGGCAATCTGGATGCCGATGCAGAGCAGAATGAAAGCGATGACGCGCAGGATTCCGTGGGCGGTCGACGGAGGGATGATTGTTGTGATCTTAGGGGCGTAGGCGTAGCAGAAATAACAGAGAACGCTGAGAGCGACGACGGCGAGGAAGACGCCGACGTGCGCTTGAAGATTCTTGCTGAGAGTCTTAGCGGAGATGTGCGCGGTGAGGGTAAGCAGGCCAACCAGCGTACCGGGGCCGGAGGTGATGGGAAAAGTGAACGGATAGAAGACGCCTTCTTCAAGATGGCTTGTGTCGGGCTCGGCGGTGGGGCCGGTTTCTTCCTCCTTGTTGCGGGAGTTGGCGCCGGCGCTGCGCTCATTGAGCACGGCCCATCCCATGGCGGCGACGACCAGGCCGCCGGAGAGTTCGACGATGGGCAACGAGATGCCAAAGAAGTTGAGGATGGCTGCGCCAGTTACCTCGAAGACGCCGAGAAAGACGATGTTACTGATGGCAATGCGTCGCGCAAGCGAGTGAAGGAGCTTGGGCGGCGCCTGACCCACGAGGCCGAGAAAGACGAGTGCTGACCCCAAAGGGTTGATCAGCGGCAGAAGCACGCTGAATGCGATGAGAAAGGCCTTCCAGACGATCACGAGCGATGTCCCCTCGGGGCGCAAGCCCCCCTGGAGAAATGGTAGCGGGAGCTCCCCGGAAGAATGGTAATTCGTGGGAGTGGCAGAGATCGGGGATCAGGGTCCCGGGTCACGAATCAGGCATAAGTTATTGGGCGTCTCTCATCGCCCGACACATAGGCCCAACACATCGAAGGGCTCAGCGAAGCAGGTTCCGGCGGCGCCGCGCTCGTTCGGAGTGGGAAACGCGGCGAACCCGGCTGGTATTCTGGACCTGAACGCCAAAATCAAGAAAATTCACGATGATTCACGCTTCGAGAACTCTGTATCGCCCGCCCGCCGCTCCCTCCGCGCGCACCGTGTGGCTGCTCTTCTCGGTCATCTTTCTGGCCGTATATTTTTCTTCGCTCTTCTCGCCGCCATTGCTCGACGATGTGGACGCCGCGCACGCCCAGGCCGCGCAGGGCATGTCGGAGACTGGCGACTGGATCACATCGAAGATCGACGGCATCCGCTACATTGAAAAACCGCCGCTGCCCTACTGGGCGATCGCCATCGTTTACCGCATCTTCGGCCAGAACACCTTCGCCACCCATCTGCCCAACGCGCTGGCCATGTTCGGGCTTGCCTGGCTGGCGTGGACCTGGGCGCGCCGCGCCTGGGGCGATCGCGCCGCCCTTTATGCCGGCCTCGGCGTGCTCACTTCCGTCGGGCCCTTCCTGTTCACGCGCTTCATCATTCCGGAGTCGATCCTCGCCTTCTTCCTGCTGCTCGCGCTCTACGGCTTGATTGCCGGCCTTGAGATGAGCCATGCGAAGTGGATCTACTGGATGTGGGCCAGCGTCGCACTTGCGCTTCTCACCAAGGGGCTCATCGCGCCCGTCTTCTTCCTCGGCGCGGCAATTCCCTATCTGATGCTCACCGGCCAGTGGCGCAAATGGAGATCGCTCAAGCCCGTCACGGGCTTTCTGCTCTTTCTGGCCATCGCCGCGCCGTGGCACATTCTGTGCGGCATCATCAACCACGACCAGGGCCATCCCATCGGCAACCACCCCACCGTTGGCAACGTCCACGGATTTTTCTACTTCTACTTCATGAACGAGCACGTGCTGCGTTTCTTCAATCAGCGCTATCCGCACGACTACAACAAAATGCCGTTCCTCTGGTATTGGGCCGCGCACCTGGCGTGGCTTTTCCCGTGGAGCATCTTTCTTCCGGCCGTCGCCGTCACCGCTTGGAAGACGCGCCGCACCTGGCTGCATCATCTTCGCCACGACGCGGGCCAGACCGTCGATTTCTATCTCGACCACGCCATGCGCAACGACGTTGCCAGCTACGTTGTGCGCCTCAAGTTCCGCGTGCGCACCATCTGGCTGCTCAGCCTGTTCTCTGCCTGGACGCTGCTCTTCTTTTCCATCTCGACCAACCAGGAGTACTACACCTTTCCGGTCTGGCCGCCGCTGCTGATGCTCACGGCCGGCATCGTCGCCGATATTGAAGAGCGCCGCGGCGAGAACGGCGGCCGTCCCGCGCTTTCTACCGCATGGCTTACCGGCGCGCAGGCAGTCTTTACTGTCATCGGCGTGGTCTCCGCAGCCATGCTCGCCTGGGGCCTGTGGACCTCGCGCAATCTGCCCTTCGTTCCCGACATCGGCACGCTGCTTGCGCATCGCGGCGTGGGCGACTACACGCTCTCCATGTCGCATCTCTTCGATCTCACAGGGCCTTCTTTCGCCGCGCTGCGTCTGCCGGCCGCGCTCGCTCTCGTCACACTGCTCATCGGCCCAGCGGCGGGCTGGCTGCTACGCCTGCGCGGGAATCACATCTCCTCCACGGTCAGCATCGCCCTCACCATGACCGCTTTCTTTATCGCCGCGCACATCGCCTTCGTGCGCTTCACGCCCATGCTCAGCTCCAAGCCGATGGCCGACACGATCATGCAAAAAGGGACGCCCGCCGACACGTTCATCATCTACGGCGAGCAGTCGTCAGGCTCTTCCGTCATCTTTTACACGCACCGATTCTTCTCAGGCAAACCCGCGCTCCTCGTCGTCCCCCGCTGCGGCCAGCACAGCGAGGGAACCACGCTGCTCTGGGGCTCCTGCTACCCCGATGCGCCCGATATTTTCCTGAACGACGCCAAGCTCGCGCAGATCTGGGGCACGGGCGAGCGCAAGTGGATCTTTGCCGAAGATCCCGATCGCGACAAGGTGGAGCAAGTGCTCGCCAGCCGTCTTTATCCCGTGCAGACCCTCGCAGACAAAACCCTCTGGACCGACCGGCCGCTGCAGTAGTCGGCGACCGCGAGGCTTCTATCGCGGCGCCGGTTCGGCTTCGTCCGCGCTTCGCCAGTACACCCACAGGTAGAACGCACTCACCACCAGCAGAATCGCCGGCGCTGGAATCATTCCCCACGTCACCGACGGGCCGGAGTAGTGCGTGATCTGGAACAGCGTTACCCAGAAGACGTCGCCGGTGAGCACGATCGCAGCCAGCGTAAGCCACAATGCCGCACGGCGGCCTTCGAGCCATAGCGCCGCGCAAGCCGGAATCGCCAGCAGCAGCAGCCGCGCGTCGTACGTCCGGTGATAGAAGGGCAGCATGGTCAGCGCTGAAATCGCAGCCAGCGCCATCCACGGTTGCGGCAGCGCCGAGCGCAACGTCAGGCGCAGCGTCTTCACGCACCACAGGAGGAGCAGCACGCCGCAGATCACATAGGTGACCGGGTTGTAGAAGCGCGCGTCATCGCGGATAAGGCTCAGTGCCGCCTGCAGGCTGATGATCTGCCCGATGCCGCGCCCGCCCTGCGTCGTCGGCCCGGGATTGTTCAACCCCCCGCTCGATAGGCCTGCGGCGAGATTCGATTGCAGCTCCGGCGCCCAGTGCGGCGCGGAGTGAGCCACCCACAAAACCGAAGGCACGATAATCGCAGCAGTCAGCGCCGCCGCTTGCAGCGCGCGCCTGCGTTGCAGACCGCCGGCGAGCAGAAAATAGAGCCAGATGGGACCTGCGTCATGCGGCTTCATCGCCAGCGCCACGGCCAGGCAAACCAATCCGGCGCCCACAAAGCGCTCCTGTAGAAAACAGCAGGCGGCGATCACGGTCAGGCTCACGACCAGCCCGGCGGTGTTGCCTGTAGACAACAGCAATCCGCTGTTCACCAGGATGAGAAAAATCAGCCCGCCGTAGATGCGCGGCCCAGAATCGGCGCCGAAGCTCCACACGCGAAAGCAGGCTAGGATAAAACAGCCGGCGATCAGCCCCATCCATAGCGCGACCGCGATTCTCCACGGCAGCGCCGCGACGGGCGCGATGAGGAACAGCGTTGTCGGCAGGTTGGGCGCGATCAACACGATCTTGCGATACGTGCGCGACACCACGCTCGAATCGGTAGGTATGCCCCCCGTGTCACCTTGGTAGAACGCCAGTAGCTGGTCCGGCTGGTAAGGATCGCAATGGTGCGCAATGCAGCGCGAACTCGCGTAGATCTGCAGAAAATCGGTGCCGCCCAGCGGATTGAGGAACTCCATCGTCCCGCCGATGGCGATGAAAAAGACGCTGCCGAGCAGCAGCATTTGGAATCCGTCGAGCCGGGCCTTGATCATCTCCACGATTCTCTCATCGCGAATAGGCACTCCTTGCGGACCCAACTCTACTTCGTGGCCCGCATCTTTCCCCCGGGCAGCAGCTCAAAGATGCGCCCGCGCCACAGGATGCGGCTGGAAAAATAGCTTGCCGCCCAGAAGCAGAAGCCCATCGCGTCGCGGATCGGGTAGAGCACCAGCAGATTGAGCCAGCTGGGATCCTGCACCACCATCCGCCCTACTCCAATGGAAAGCGCCAGCCGCGTCGCAACGCTCCACGCCAGCAGCGCCGCCCCCCACACCGGATGCCCGAGACCCACAAATGCCGCCATCGCAAGCACGCCGAACGGCACGCTGAAAGTCAGCGCCGTGCCGAAGTGCCCTTTCGGCCGAGAGAAGCGCGTGGATTTCATCCAGCGCACCTGGTGCTTCATCGATGCCATGAAGCTCAAGTTCAGTACGATGTGATCGATCGCGTGATGGCTCAATATCACCGTCTCGCCCAGCTTGTGCGTCTCATTTCCCAGGATGAAATCGTCCGCGCAGTACTCCGCTGTCACCTTGAATCCGCCCATGCGGCGGATCGTCTCGCGCTGGAACGCCATTGTCGGCCCCAGCGTGAACTGCATTCCCTCCATCGCGCGCGCGGCCAGTACGCCCGCGGACATTTCAACCGACATGCCCACCGCTTCCAGCCGCGCCCACAATCCACCCTGCTCCGCTACGCCGCGATATAGACAGCACATGCCGCCGACGTTCACATCGGCAAAGGGCAGCGCCACCGCGCGCAAATAATCCGGCGTCACGCGCACATCGCTGTCGCTGATGACGAAGATTCCGTGCGCCGCCGCGGCCTCCATCTTCTCCATGGAGATCACCTTGTCGTTGATGTAATCCGGCTCGCCGCTGGTCGAGAGGAATTTCGCCGGAATGTGCGGATGGTGCGCCGCCACGTGCCGCGCCATCGTCAGGCCCGCGTCGTCGGCGTTGCGCGCACAGAACAGAACTTCGTACTCCGGATAATTCTGGACGAAGAAGCCCTCGAGCTGCTGTTCGAGTCCCGGCTCGCCGCCATTCAGCGGCTTAAAGAGTGAAAGCGGCGGCGTGAATCCCGGCCGCTCGGCACCTTTCGCCAGCGCCTCGCGCCTCTCGCGCAAAAAGCGCGGAACTGTCCAGAGCACGATGACGGCAAACACAGTGGACGTAATGAGGCCGAAGACGGCAAGCCCGGCGAGAGCGAAAAGCATGCAGATCAAGAATACCGATTGGCCTGCACCCATGACGGACCACGGAGTATTTGGGAGATTGTACCGGTTCCAGGCATCTGATTTTTCTCTTGTTTTTTCCGATACAGGAGCAGTCAGGTCCCGCCGGGGAAGTTATTAAGATTGATCCGGAGAGCATGGACTGCCGATAAGAACAAGAATCACTGTGTACTCTGCGCGAAACCGCTGAGCAGGCGAGTGGAGCGCCGCGGCACAGCCTTAGCAGGAACGACTCGCGCATGACATTCACGGGCTTACTTATCCCGCCGTGGAAACCGGAGGAAATCGGTGTCGGCCTGGTTCGGGGTGACCGCCCGGTGCAGATTTCCCTACAACCCTCGGGTACCTCGCTGGACGGCCAGATGCTGAGCATCAATTCCACACAAGCGGAAATTGTGCCCTACGGCTCATGCTTTCTATTCAGCAAGGTGAAAGCACAAGCACGCTTCCTTTTCGGCGATACGCTGTATACTTTGACCGGGTCGGCGGTCTCCCGCGAAGCCAGCCGGACCATCCTGCTCGATTTCGACGAAGTGACGCGCACGAATATGGCCAGGGGGCGCAATCCAGGGAGTTCCGCTGGGGCCGCGGAAAGCGCCGCTCCTCGGGAAAAAACCCCGCGCGCCAGCAAGCGCACCAAGACGGAGCAGAAGACGGTCCTGTACCTTCCGCCTCCAGACGGGACTGAGCGGCGCATCGAATCACGCTACAGCCTGGAATCGCCGGCAGCACTTTATATCCCGAACGAGGGCGAGATGATGCAAGCCTCGCTCCTGGAGCTGAGCCGTAGCGGATGCCGCCTATTTTCCGAGACGCCGTTTGCGCTGCGAGCCGATACGCGCGTGGAAGTGCAATTTTCCGGAAATGGATTTCCTCATCGAATCTGCGCTTTGGTCCGACCCAAGCCCGACGAACATGTAACCGGACTCGAATTCGTGGACATGGCGCCTCGCAGGAGGGTTCTACTCAATGAGCTGGTCGGCGAATTAGAGGAAACAAGCGCCGCCTTGCGCTAAGCCTTTTATCGACCTGCGGTAAACCGGGACGCATGGACTCGTCCTTATTCACAAAAGTTCAAAAAGAGATTGGGAGAGAGACTGGGTCGGCCGCAGGATTCCAGGACCGCATAAGTCGCGCTCGATTAATCGCTCTCGGTCAGGCGCGCTCGCCGGAGCAACTACGGCGTTCCAAGATGCTCGCCGAACTGAAATCCCGTCGGCTAACCTCCCGGTCGATCTTTCGGTCATCTCCCCGTCGATCTATCGGTCCCGCGCGAACTATCGGTCCCGGCGAACGGAAGATGCCTTCATCACTACCGGCTGCTTACGCAAGGGCACAATCGCCCCGGGTGCGTTCGGCGCGCCCTGCTGAAAATGCGCCAGCATCTCCGAGCGCACGTATTCGACGAAGCTCTGCATCTGGCGATTCATCTCTTCCATGCGCTCGCGCATCTGCAGGATGATCGCAATTCCAGCGATGTTTACGCCCAGATCGCGGGCAAGGTTGAGGATGAACTCGAGGCGCTCGAGATCCTCGTCTGTATAGAGCCGCGTGTTGCCCTCGGTGCGCGAGGGCTTCAGCAGTCCTTCGCGCTCGTAGAGGCGCAGCGTCTGCGGATGAATCTCGTACATCTCGGCGACGGACGAGATCATGTAGGCGCCTTTAGATTTGCGTTTCGCGGTCATAGCTGGCTCACGTCCCGTTTCTCTGTTGCCACTTCTCTAAACTCTGTTGTCCGTTCACTACAGCTTCTCAAACAACTCCTTGCGCGGATCTTGACCATTCAGCTTCGCCAGCTCGCGCATGATCTCGCGGCTGCGCTCGTCATTCAGGTGCGGCACCACCACGTCGATGGTCACGATCTCGTCGCCGCGCTGGCCGGCATGCTGCGCGTTTTCCACGCCGCGCTCGCGCATGCGCAGCTTTTGCCCGTTCTGTGTGCCGGGAGGAATCTTGAGCTGCGCGCGGCCTTCGATCGTCGGCACCTCGACTTTCGCGCCCAGTGCGGCCTCGGCCACTGTCACAGGCACCGTCACGTGGATATCATCCCCCTGCCGTGTGAACACCGGATGAGTACCGGTGCGCACGATCAGGAACAGATCCCCAGACGGCCCGCCGTTCTCGCCGGCATTGCCCTTGCCCTGGAGGCGAATCCGCTGCCCGTCCCGCGTCCCTGGCTTGATGCGGAACTCGACTGTCTCTGCGCGCGTGAGGGTTCCTTCGCCGTGGCAGGTGGGGCAGGCATTCGTGACGCGGCCGCTGCCGCCGCAACGTGGGCAGGTGATGTTGAACTTCATCCGCCCGCCCATCTGCGTCACCTGTCCGCTGCCGTGACACTCCGGACACTGGATCTCGCCGCCCAGGTGTCCGAGTCCGTGACAGGTCTGGCACATTTCCTGGCGGTTGATCTGGATGCGCGCCTGGCCGCCGCGGATCGCCGTCCAGAAGTCCACCGTCGCCTGGTATTCGAGGTCGGTGCCCGGCTGCGGCCCGCGCTGCTCCCGCTGTTGCTGTGCTCCGGAGAAGATCCCGGAAAAGATGTCCTTGAAGCTGCCCCACGAAGTTGATCCCGCGCCGGCCTGGGTGCCGGGCGGCACGCCTGGGCCGCCCTGGAATCCGGAGAAGTCGAAGCCTCCGAAATCGATGGGCGGCTGTTGGCCCGCGGCCTGCTGGCGCGCGTACGCCTCGGCTTGCGCCGGGTCAATCTGATCGGAGTAAAAGCCAACCTGATCGTAGATCTTGCGTTTCTTCTCGTCGCTGAGGACGTCGTTGGCTTCTGAGATCTCTTTGAACTTTTCCTCGGCGCGCTTGTCGCCGGGGTTCACATCAGGATGATACCTGCGCGCGGCCTTGCGGAAGGCTTTGCGAATCTCCTCCTGCGTGGCCGTCTTTTTTACACCAAGTGTTCCGTAATAATCTTTGTTGGTTGTCGTGGGCATCGTCGAATTCCACTTTCACTTTCGGCGGACCCACGCCATCACGCGTGCTGATGATCCGCCTCCGGCGCTCTTACGCTTTGCACCGCCTTGGGACTCTTTCCATTTTTCACCGCCGCGCCGCCGATCAACTGTGCGGTCGAACGTGTCCGGCTCTCAAATGGGCTGTACGCCCGGAAGATAATCTGCGGCCACACCTGCTCCATGGACAAGCCCCGGTCGCGAATCATCTCCTCAACCGCAAGCGTAGCACCCGGGCAGGTCGGTTCCAGCGCATCGTCCTGCACCAGGTATGCGCCGGGAACCATATGTTGCCACACGATGTTCTGCGCAAACACCGAGGGCCCATACAGCACCACGTCAATGTGCGCGAGGCCGACCGAATCGAGCCGATTGCAGGCATCTGCTCCCGTTTGCTCGATGAGCCCCTGCACGAACTCCAGGTTGTCGAGCCCCAGCGACCACGCGGCAGCCCGCGTCTCCGCAAGGTTCACGTTCAAGAAATCCTCCGGCGGCTTGTCCACCCCGCGAACCAGCTCCGGCAAACCCGCGAACGTATCGAGCGACAGCATCCGCGCCTGCGGATAATATTCCTTGAGCAGCGTCGCCATGAAGACCGCGCTGCCTCCCCGGAAGGCGCCGAACTCGATGATGTTCTGCGACTCCAGGTCGCGCAAAAAGAACTTGACGAGCAGGAACAGGTTGAGGAAACGCGCCTCGATCACCATCGACTCGACCGCCGGCAGCTGCGAATTGCGCCGAGCCTTGCGGTATACCGGGTCGCGCCGAACCTCTTCTCCGAGTTCGCCGAACCTTACCGGCGCCGATCGCTGGTAGCCGTCGTAAAGGCAGCGGCCCCGCTCGAAGACTCTCTCCATGCCCGATAGCGGGGGCAGGAAATCCATCACCTTGGGTCGTGCGAAATGCCTGCGTACCGATAAAACCAGTTCGGGGAATCGATCCTTGACCACTGGCTGCCCCCTACACGAAATTTCGGAAGAAGGCCATATGCAAAATCGGGGCCCGCGGCTGTCCGTTGTTCCTCATCGTACTCGGACCTGACGGACAGCCTTACACCCCAAATTTGTGACATGCATATGCTTCCCGAAATGGGGCGAGCTATTTCTTGTCTTCCACGTCCACGTACTCGGCGTCGATCACGCCTTCATCTTTCTTTTGTTCGCTGGCCTGGGTGCCGTCCTGATTTGGACCAGCGCCAGTCGCTGCCGGACCGGCGGCATTCGCCTTGTAAAGCACCTCGGCCAGTTTGTGGCTGGCCTGGGTCAGCTTTTCGTGCGCCGCCTTGAGTTCCTTCACTGAGGGCGTGCCCTCCAGCGTCTTCTTGGCGTCGGCCAGTGCCGCTTCCACGTCCGTCTTATCGGCCGCGGCCACCTTTTCGCTCGAGTCCTTCAGCATCTTCTCAATGTTGTAGACCAGGCCGTCCAGCGCGTTCCGCGATTCGATCTCCTCGCGCTTTTCCTTGTCCTCGGAGGCGTGAGCTTCGGCCTCCTTGGCCATCTTCTCGATCTCCTCCTTGGAAAGGCCGGAGCTCGACGTAATTGTGATGCGGGTGTCCTTGCCCGTGGCGTTGTCTTTCGCCGTTACGTTCAAGATTCCGTTGGCGTCGATGTCAAAAGTCACCTCGATCTGCGGCACACCGCGCGGCGCCGGTGGGATTCCGGCCAGCTTGAACTTGCCCAGAGTCCGGTTTTGCCCTGCCATGGGCCGCTCGCCTTGCAGCACGTGGACTTCGACCTCCGTCTGGTTGTCGGCCGCCGTCGAAAACGTCTCCGTCTTCTTGGTCGGAATCGTCGTGTTGCGCGGGATCATCGGCGTTGCCACGCCGCCCAGCGTCTCGATCGACAGTGTCAGCGGCGTCACGTCCAGCAGCAGCAGGTCCTTCACGTCGCCTGAAAGCACGCCCGCCTGCACCGCCGCGCCCACCGCAACCACCTCGTCCGGATTCACGCCCCGATGCGGCTCCCGGCCGAAGAGAGTCTTCACCAGCTCCTGGATCTTGGGCATGCGCGTCTGGCCGCCCACCAGCACCACCTCGTCGATGTCCTTGATGGTCACGCCGGCATCGGTCATCGCCCGCTTGCACGGATCAATTGACCGGTCGATCAGATCCTCCACCAGCTGCTCCAGCTTGGCGCGCGTCAGCTTACGGACCAGGTGCTTCGGTCCCGTCGCGTCCGCCGTGATAAACGGCAGGTTGATCTCGGTCTCCACCGTCGTCGAGAGCTCGATCTTGGCCTTTTCCGCGGCGTCCTTCAGCCGCTGCAGCGCCATCTCGTTGCCCTTCGAGCTCAGGTCCAGTCCCTCTTCCTGCTTGAACTCGGCAATGAGCCAGTCCACGATGCGCTGGTCAAGATTGTCGCCGCCCAGGTGCGTGTCGCCATTGGTCGACTTGACCTCGATCACGCCTTCGCCGACTTCCAGAATGGAGATATCGAACGTACCGCCGCCGAAGTCGTACACGGCGATCGTCTCATCCTTCTTCTTGTCGAGCCCGTACGCGAGCGCCGCCGCCGTCGGCTCGTTCACGATGCGCTTCACATCGAGGCCCGCAATCTTGCCAGCATCCTTGGTGGCCTGCCGCTGGGCGTCGTTAAAGTAGGCCGGAACGGTAATCACGGCCTCGCTGATCGTCTCGCCCAAGTACGCCTCGGCGCTCTTCTTGAGCTTCTGCAGGATCATCGCCGAGATCTCCGGCGGGGTGTACTCCCTGCCCTGCGCCAAAATGGCCACGTGGTCGCCCTGTTCCACCACTTTGTAGGGCACCATCTTCAACTCATCGTCCACTTCGTTGTAGCGGCGGCCCATGAACCGCTTGATCGAAAAGATCGTGTTCTCGGGGTTGGTGATTGCCTGCCGTTTTGCCACCTGGCCCACCAGACGTTCCCCGCTCTTTGAGAAAGCGACGATCGAGGGAGTCGTCCGTGCACCCTCTTCATTCGGAATCACTTTCGGCTCGCCACCCTCCAGCACCGCCACGCACGAGTTGGTGGTGCCGAGGTCAATTCCAATAATCTTTGCCATGTTGTTGTCCTGCCTTGGGTAGATTCTAGCTCAGCCAGAATGCCACTTGAGTGAGATACTGTCAACATATTTGATGCGAATCGAATAAATCCGTTGCAGGGTTTACAAGGCTTCTTAGCCCGCTTTGGCACCGGACCGTCCACGATCCAGACCGCTGGTCCTACCTCCCGACTGAGCAGCTACAGCCGGCCTGCCCCCGCCGCCACGCCCAGCGCCTCTTCCGGCTCCGGCCGGACCCGGAAGTCGGCGTTTGCCGCCGCATACAGGACTTTACCCTCCCGGCCCAGCACGTAAGTCGCCGGCAGGATCAGCTGCCAGCTTGTGTCGCCGTTGATGAAGGGAATGTTCACCAGCACCGAGCGGTAATATTCGCGGTGGTACTCAGGGATGGTGTAAGCCAGGCCAAACTGCGCGGCGACCGTGCAGCCGGGATCGTTGAGGACTGGAAACGGCAGGCCGTGCTGGCCGACCATGAAGTCGCTCTGCCGGCTGGTCTGCGGGCTGATGGCGGCAAACAGCGCCCCGGCCTCGCGCAGCCGCGGGTGCAGCTCCCGCCACGCCTCGAGCTCGGTGACGCAGTACGGGCACCACCGCCCCCGGAAGAACTTGATCACCAGAGACCCCAGGGCCAGCAGATCCCCCGACCGCACCACATGGCCCGAAGTGTCTTTGAGCGCAAACTCCGGCGCCATCGCGCCTACGGGCAGGATCTTCTCTTCGATTCCCGAGGCAAACAGCTCCGTGACTGCGCGCTCGCCCACCGCCATGCGATCGGCCTGAACAAGGTTGCGCGTATTCGCCGTAATCTCGTCGAGCTGGTCTTGAAGCTGCGTCATCAGAGGAGAATCATCTTTTCCAGATTCGGCGCGCAGGTACGCAACGGTGGGTGGCTATCGTCCGAACTTCTGCCGGCCGCCCAACCCCATCCCCGCAAGTCCGCCGCGCATCATGCTCTTGGCCAGGCCGCCTTTGCCCACCTGCTTGAACATCTTCGCCATCTGCGCGTACTGCCGCAGAAGCATGTTCACGTCCTGCACGCTGGTGCCGCTGCCGGCCGCGATGCGCTTGCGGCGCGAGCCAGAAATGATCTCGTGATTGCGCCGCTCTTTCGGCGTCATGGAGTTGATGATCGCCTCCAGGCGCACGAACTGCTTTTCGTCGACATTTTGCGCCGCCTGCTGCATGCCCGCAAAGGGCCCCACAGAGGGCAGCATCTTCAAGATCGACTCCATCGAACCCAGCTTCTTGATTTGCCTTAACTGCTCGCGAAAATCATCGAGCGAAAACCCGTCGCCGAGCAGCGCCTTCTTGGCCAGCTCTTCGGATTTCTTGCGATCGAGCGTGGACTCGGCCCTCTCGATGAGCGAAAGCATGTCGCCCATGCCCAGGATGCGCCCGACGATGCGGTCGGGATGAAACGGCTCGAACGCGTCCGGCTTTTCGCCCACGCCGATGAACTTGATGGGCTGCCCGGTCACATGGCGGATTGATAATGCTGCGCCGCCGCGCGCATCGCCGTCCATCTTGGTCAGCACCACGCCTGTCAATCCTAGCCGCGAGTGAAAATCCTGCGCCGAGTTCACGGCGTCCTGGCCGGTCATGGCGTCGGCCACAAACAGAATCTCCTGCGGGGCGAGCAGCTTCTTCAGGCTCTCCATCTCGCCCATGAGCTCTTCGTCCACGTGCAGCCGGCCCGCCGTGTCCACGATCAGCGTGTCGCAGCCCATGATGACCGCCTCGCGCCGCGCTTCTTTCGCGAGCCTTTCAACAAGCGCTGTTCCAGCCGCTTCGCCCTTCTGGTCGCCCTCGTAGAGCTTCGCATCAATCGATTTCGCAACGACTTTCAGCTGCTCGCGCGCGGCAGGCCGGTAGACGTCTACCGAGACCAGCATCGGCCGGTGCCCGCCTTTCTTCAGCCACGCCGCCAGCTTGCCGCTGGTCGTCGTCTTGCCCGAGCCCTGCAGCCCGGCCATCAGGATCACCGTCGGCGGCTTCGACGCAAAGTTGAAGCGCGCCGTGTCTTTGCCGAGCAGCGCCACCAGCTCATCGCGAACGATCTTGACGACCTGTTCGCCCGGCGAAAGCGCGGTGAGCACTTCCGTGCCGATGGCTTTGGCGCGGACTTGCTCGATCAGGTCGGTCACCACCATCAGGTTCACGTCCGCTTCAAGCAGCGCCACGCGGATCTCGCGCAAAGCCTCGGCAATGTTCTCCTCAGAGAGCGTGCCCTGGCCGCGTAGGTTTTTGAAGGCGCGCTGTAGCTTGTCGGTTAGGGTCTCAAACATAGGTCCGCTTCAAGTTTACCGGAGTCGCGTGAGTCATCTTTGCGAGCGGTCGAGCGAGCCGATATAGCGAACCGAAGGGAATCGGAAACGACGCGCGGCGGAGGTCTACCGGCTGACCCAGTCGATGACCGGGCCCCAGTAATCGAGGTGAGGCTTGCGGAACGGCTGGTTGTGCGCAGTATCCGGAACCAGCACCACGTGCGCCTTCGCTGCGCAGAACCCCGCCAGATCGTGCGCCATTCTAACGGGAAAGAGCGTGTCCTTCTCTCCGTGCACGATCAGCACCGGCACCCCGCAACTCGCCAGCGGCTCCTGCGCGTGCCAGATCGGCGGCACCAGCTTGGTCAGCGGCTTGGGAAACCACGCCGCCTTGGCCGCGCCGCGGAACGACGTGAATGCCTCGCAAAGTACAAGCCGTAGCGCGCCCGATTCGCGGCCCGCACAGAGCTGATTGATCGTCGCCACGGCAACGCCGCTGCCCAGCGAAAATCCCACCACCGACAGGGGCAGCCCCTGCGCCAGATGCTCCAACGCGGCAAAAGCTGCCATCGCGTCGCGTTCAAATTGATTCCAATGCGCCCGGCCGCGGCTTTTGCCGTAGCCAGAGTAGTCGAACACCAACGAGGCCACGCCATTCACCGCCAGCAGCTGCTGCACGCCGTACCACTGCTTCACGGTCTCCCCGATTCCATGGCACAGCAGCACCGCCGTGTGCGCTTTGCCGCCCGCGGGTTCAACAAACACCGCGTCCAGCCGGCTCGCCCCGCTGGCAATCGCGTGCCGCGTCGCACGCTCGCCCGTTTCGTGCTCAAAGTAGCCCGAATCCACCCAGCCGAAAACGCGATCGCGAATATCCAGGAACCTGCCGATCGAGGTAATGACCACGCCGAACGCGGCGCGATGTACGGGATGGCCCAGCGGCTTGTCGATTCCCGGCCGCTTGTCGGCACTTGCCCGCTTGTCCAGACTCGAGCGCTTGTCGACACTTGATTGCTTCTGAGGCCGCGGCGGCTTCTTCAGTCGCTGCCGCCCTTTGAGGATTGATGTCTCTGCAGTATCCACGGAATCCCTGTCTCTCATGCTACTCGCTGGGCGCAATCAGGTACTGCTCCAGCTTGCCGTCGGGATACGTGTAGGTCGTGAGCCGCAGCTTGCGTCCGGGATACGTAAGGTCGAACACGCGAAAGGTCATGCCGCCGCGAAGCTCTTCACGCGCCTGATGTAGGCTCAGCGGCTCGCCGAGCGACGCCAGGCTCGACTGAAAATCATCGAGCGCCTCCGGCGTAAAGTAATCGCTCAGGTTCGGCGCCAGCAGCGAGCGATCGATCTGGCCCAGCTCCAGTCCACGGTAAATCTCCATCGCCTGCTCCTCGGCCGGGCTCAGCGGCGAGCCCGCGACCACCGGCGCAACGAGCTGCGCGATCCGCGAAGCCGCGCCGACCGCATCCTGATTGGTGAAAACCGCCACCGCCACGCCATCGTCGATCAGCACCTCGTTATCCGACACAAAGCCCGACACCTCGCCTGAGTGCTCAATCGAGCGATGCCCATCGCGGTCGCGCACCTCCACGCCCAGGCCGTACTGAGTGCCCTCGCCGTTCTTGAGCTTCACTTCCGTGAACATTTCGCGGTAGCTCGCCGGCTTCAATAGCGAGCGCGCGATCAGGCTCTCATTCCACAACGCCAGGTCGTGCGCCGTCATCGCCAGTTCGCCGGCCGCGAACATCCAGCCCCGGCCCTCCTTGGGTGCGGTCCGCAGCGGCCCCAGCGCGTGCCGGTAGTAGGCCGTCGCATCAGCCTGCGTGAGTCTCGTCTCGTCCGAGTTCCATACCGACCGCATCCCCAGCGGCCGGAACACGTGCTCCGTCAGAAAATCGAAGACCGGCTCGCCCGCCACGGCCTCCACAATGCGCCCCGCAATCACGAAATTCGTATTCGAGTACTGCCACTTCGTGCCCGGATCGAAGTCGAGCGGCTTCTTCGCCCACACATCCAGAATGTGCTGCGCCGTGGTTGGCACAAGCATCGGCGTCATCACGTAATCCTCTGGCCAAAAATCCTGGTAGCCGGAGGTGTGCGAAAGAATCTCGCGGATCGTCACCTCGTTGCCGCGCGTGAGCCCAGGAACATACTTGCCCACGGCATCATCCAGCCGCAGCTTGCCCTGCTCCTGCAGCATCAGGATCGCCGCAGCGGTAAATTGCTTGGAGATCGATCCAATCGAATAGCGCATCTCCGGCGTCGCGCGCATCGCAGGCGCAGCCGCCGTCTCCAGCCGCGCGCTGCCGTAGGCCTGCGCGTACACGAGCTTGCCATGCTGCACGACGGAGACCGACGCAGAGGGGACACCCGTCTGCTGCAGCACCTGCTCTGCGATGCGATCCACGCGCACGCGCAAGTCCTGCCCAATTGCGTCGACTGCCTGCGCAGGCGCGGCAAGGGGCGCGGCCAGCGCAAATCCCAAGATCCAGCGGGTCATTTTCATGAAAAATCCAATCCTGCTCACAAAAATCCGCTCCCTGTTTAGTGGAGCTCACGCTGCCCAATTGAACTACAAATCACCGTAGCAGACGGGCCGTTCCGATCCACCGGCTGCAACGATCTCTCCCAGCGATTCCTCCAGGCGATTTCTCAGATGCGAACTCTGCAAAACGATCTCTGCAATGCGATAGGCTGGGACGGGACCAATCCCGCCCACGCCACAAGTGAGCGGCGTACCGGAGGAAAATGGAAAAGCTGATCGCAGGGCACAAACGCTTTCTGGCGGAGGTGTTTCCTGAGAAGAAAAGCCACTTCCATCTGCTCGCGGAGCGCCAGTCGCCGGAGTGGCTCTTCATCACCTGCGCCGATTCGCGTGTCCTGCCCGATCTCATTCTCGGCACCGAACCGGGCGACTTGTTCATCTCGCGCGGCATCGGCAACGTGGTGCCCGTCGCCAGCGAAGTCGACGGCGTTACTGCCACCATCGAGTACGCGGTCGATGTGCTGAAGGTTCGCCACGCCATCGTCTGCGGCCACTCCGACTGCGGCGCAATGAAAGCCGCGCTCAATCCCGAAGGCCTCGGCAATCTGCCCAAAGCGCGCCGCTGGCTCGCTCACGTGCAGGCGGCCTTCGACTATCGACAGCCGCTGAATCCCGCCGATGGCGACAGCGCGGAGCTGGCGGCGCTCATCCGCGGCAACGTCGTGGCGCAGTTGATGAACCTGCGCGGGCAGCCCGCCGTGGCGCGTGCTGAGGCCGCGGGCAGGCTCACCGTGCACGGCTGGTACTACGACATTCTTTCCGGGCAGATTGAAGAGTACGACGAAGCGAAGCGGCGGTTCGTAGTCCTCGCGGTTGATCGCCCAACGCCGTGACCAAGGCGGCATCCCGATTCAGGTCCAGCCGCCTTCTTGTGCGCAAAGATGCTCCGATTAGACTAGATTGACATCTAGTTGATTCTATATTCCTTCACGGAGTTCCCAATGCCGAAAAGCGAGGCAGCCTATACCGAGATCGGCGCCTTTGACGCCAAGACGCGGCTTTCTGAGATCCTTCGCAAAGTGGATCAGGGCGCGCGATTCACCATCACGGTGCGCGGGCGAGCAGTGGCCGACGTCGTTCCAAGCCGGCGCCGCGACCAGCAGCGCGTGAAGGAGGCGGTTGAGGCATTGCGGCGGTTTCCCCGCATCACCGGCGTCTCCGGCAACGCTGTTCTCGGATGGATTCGCGAGGGGAGAAAGTAGAGCCCATGGCGCTGGTTCTCGATGCGTCCGCGGCCCTGGCGTGGTTTGTGCAGCGATCGGATCCGCGCGAAGCGGCGACAGCCGATGCAATCCTTTCAGCCATCGAGCGGGAGGATTCTGTGGTCCCCGCGATCTGGTTCACCGAGGTGATCAACGGGCTGCTCGTCGCCGAGGGGCAGCGCCGCACTGGCCCCTCGAGAACTGCCCATTTTCTGGGCGAGCTCGCCGCCCTGCCCATCTCAGAAGATCGCTTGCGGCCCGCCGCTGTGCAGGGTGAAGTGCTTGCGCTGGCGCGCCGCCACGGGCTTAGCGCCTACGATGCCGTTTATATGGAGCTCGCGTTGCGACTCGGCACACCTCTGGCCACATTCGACAAGAAACTGGCCAATGCTTTGCGGAAGGCCGGCGGCCGGGTGTTTGGGGCTACCGCCTAGCGCTTCTCCATTTGGTGGAAGGCGAAGCCTTGGCTCCTAAGCTGCATTCTCGGCGCGCATGCGATTGCGCGCTGCCTTCACAAAGTCGAGCGATTTACGGATGTGCGAGGCCTGCTCGCTGAGCAGCTGGCGACCCTCTGCGCTTGACACAATCGGCCACTCCCTAGATGCTGTACAGTTCTGATGCTGTACAGTTCCGGTTTTGTAATTCTTCAGCGGGGAGGGGTGCCTGGCTGTGCAGGTCCGCATCTTCTATCACGACAAATGCTTCGACGGAGCCTGCTCGGCTTCCCTGTTCACGCGCTTCCATCGCGAATGCGTCGCGTCGGGCGCCAGCTACGAATATCACGGGCTGGTGCATCGGGCCGGTGCGCTCTTTGACGAAAGCGAATTCACCGGCGACGAAAACGCCATCGTCGACTTCAAATACTCCGCCTCGCCGCGCATCACGTGGTGGTTCGATCATCATCAGTCGGCCTTCCTCACACCCGCCGACCAGGAGAACTTCCGGGCCTGCCAGCGCGACCCCGCCTGCGCCACGCACAAGTTCTTCGATCCCGCCTACACCTCATGCACCAGCTTTATCGCGCACATCGCTTCCACAAAGTTCGGGTTCAACACCGCGCCAGTTGCCGAGCTCATCCACTGGGCCGACATCGTGGACGGCGCAAGATACGAGAGCCCGGAGGCCGCGGTGGAGATGGCCGCGCCAGCCATGAAACTCACCCTCATCATCGAGGCCACGCAGGACAACGAGTTCATCCCGCGCCTGATTCCGCTACTCACCGAGATGCCGCTCGGCGAGATTCTTCAGCAGCCTTTTGTCGCTGACCGGCTGCCTCCGCTGCTCAAGCGGCACGAGCAGGCGCTCGAGCTCATCCGCAGCCGCGCCGAGGAGCGCGACGGTACCATCTTCTTCGACATTACCGACCATCCTCTCGAGGGCTTCAACAAGTTCATCCCCTACTATCTCTACCCCCGGGCCACCTATTCCATTGGGCTTTCGAAGTCGAGTTTCCGCACCAAGGTCGCGGTGGGCTCGAACCCATGGACCAAGGTCGATTCTGCAAAGATGGTCAACCTGGCGCAGATCTGCGAGCGCTACGGCGGCGGCGGCCACGCCCGCGTCGGCGCCATCAGCTTCCCGCCCGACAAAGAAGCCGATGCCCGCAAAGCCGCGCAAGAGATCGTCGCCGAGCTGCGCGCAAAGAATCCCGCGTAGCGTTCTCTCATGGCTGAATATCTCTTCGCCTACGGCACGCTTCAGCCGGGGCGCGCTCCTGCGCAGATTTCCGACGTGGCAGCCAAGCTGCGGCCGGTAGGCGACGGATTTGTTCGCGGAAGACTTTATGACCTCGGCGGATATCCCGGCGCAGTCCCCGATGCGAATGCGGCGAGCAAAATTTTCGGCACGGTGATGGAACTGCCGGAAGATCCCGGTATTCTGCGGCAGCTATGGCGGCGGCTCGACGCGTATGAGGAATACGACACGCGATCGCCGGAGACGAGCGAGTACGTGCGCGAGCTGCAACGCGTAGAGCTCACGGCGGCCGGAGCGCTGGAGTGCTGGTTCTATCGCTACAACTGGAAGCCGGACGAATCGCGGCTCATCGCAAGCGGTGAGTGGCAGAAGTAGCTACAGCCCCAGCTCCCCCGCCCGCTTCTTCATCGCCTCAATGCAAAACCCGATGTGCGCGTCGAGATCCACGCCGAGCTCCTGCGCGCCCTGGATCACGTCCTGCCGGTTCACGCCCTTCGCAAACGCCTTGTCCTTCATCTTCTTTTTCACGCCGGCCGTTTCCACCTCGGCGATCGCTTTCGTCGGCTTCACCAGCGCGCAGGCCGTTAGAAATCCCGCCAGCTCGTCGCACGCAAACAGCACCTTGTCCAAATGCGTCACGCGCGGCACGCCCGAGTACTGCGCGTGCCCCAGGATCGCCGTGCGCGTCTCCGCCGGCCAGCCCAGCCGCTCCAGCTCGCGCACGCCCACGAACGGATGCTCCTCGAGCGAGGGGTGCCGCTCGTAGTCGAAGTCGTGCAGCAGCGCGGTCGTCGCGTACAGATTCACCAGCGCCGCGCGGGCGACTGCGTGTTCAGGGCCCGCCAATCCGAGCCGGTCGGCCTCCTGCTCGCCGTAGGCCGCCACGCAGGCTTCCACGGCCAGCGCGTGCTTACGCAGGCTCTCGCTCGCCGTCCATTCCGTCAGAAGCTGCCAGGCGGCGGCGCGGCTGTAACGCGGATCGATCTCCATCGTTAAGTCCCTCCAATTTTTCCTTGTTGCTTACTATGGTTCGCGTTTCCCCTGCTTTTTTCGGGTCTGATGTTGTTTTTCTCGGTTTGTCCCTAAATTTCTACTTGACAATTATGGTTCACTTCGTCGAAAGTAGCACCATTCGCGGTGCAGTTGTGCATCCGGAGAGCCCGCTCTGGCGACTCCGCAGAAGGCAAATGGCTACATCTCTCGTTAGCGTGGAGACACGCGAAGTTGTGCGGTGTGAGTACTGCAGATTGATGCAGTATAGGACCAGCAACTCCCTTTGCAGAAAGTGCCACAAGCCCCTGGACATTGAGGAGGCCGCAGTTCTGGCCCCGCAATTGGTCACCACCCAGCCGGTGGTGGAGTGCGAAGAGGCTGGATTGCAGGTAGCGCGGCAGGTGCGCGAATTGCGCCGTGCCCGTCACTTGAGCCAGCGCCAGCTCGCAGGGCGCATGATGGTGCCCCGCACCTACATCTCGAAAATTGAGAACGGCAAGGCGATCCCGACGCTGGGTTCGCTCGAGCGTCTCGCCCTGGCTCTGGGCGTGGAAATACGCCAGCTGGTGCGCGACGCGCGCAGCCGCCGCGATGAGGAGGTCACCTCCATCCTGGGTGATCCTTTCCTCGCCGAGGTTGCCGAGTTCTTGCCTCATCTCGATCCACTGCACCGCACGCTGTTCATCGGTGCGGTGCGCGACGCCGCGGTGGGCCGCCGCCGCACAGCTTAACTGTGCTGTAACCTCGCATCGGCTCTTTCCTCGCCTCGCGGGGCCGGTTCGCCGGCTCCGCATCTTCCGTGTCTGCAATCCACCTTCGTTGCATTGCAGGAATCGGGCAAATGCTATAGGGTCGATGGTGTGAATTCACGGATCGGGCTGTCTCTGTCATCCCAGCCGCAGAGCCGTTCATGCGCAGAGCGGCGCCTTGCAAACCCGCCTTGCAACACTTAGAAACGAGCTTCGCAGGCGTCCGCTGATCGCACAGTTGCGGCTGCCAATTGCAACTTAGAGGCACGTCCTTGCATCCTTCTCCCACGTTGCGTACCCATGAGCTGAATGCGGAAGAACGCGCCGTGTATGCGGCGCTCAAGCCCGAGCGTTTGCCCCAGCACGTCGCGATCATCATGGACGGCAACGGGCGATGGGCCGGCCGCCGCTCGCTCAAGCGCTTCCTTGGCCACCAGCAGGGAGCGAAAAGCGTGCAGCTCGTCACCGAGACCGCTTCGCGCATCGGCCTTCCCTGGCTCACCCTCTACGCCTTCTCGCTCGAGAACAATTTGCGCCGCCCACGCGCTGAGGTCAGCTTTCTCATGCGCCTGCTCCGCACCTATCTCGAAAGCAACGTGCAGCGCATGATGGACAACAACGTGCGCATGCGTTACATCGGGCGCACCGCCGATCTTCCGCCGGAAGTGCAGGAGAAGATGCAGTGGGTCGAGGAAACCACCGCGCGCAATACCGGCACCACGCTCACGCTCGCGCTCAACTACGGCGGCCGCTCTGAGCTGGTTGACGCCTTCCGCGGTTTGGCTGCGGAGCTGGCGCGCAAGCAGACCAGCCCCGACCGCATCAGCGAAGAAGACATTCATCGCCATCTCTACACCGCGCACATGCCCGACCCCGACCTGCTCATTCGCACCTCCGGCGAGCAGCGCATCTCGAACTTCCTTCTCTGGCAGATTGCCTATACCGAGATCTTCGTCACCGAGCGCTACTGGCCTGACTTTCGCGGCATCCATCTGCTCGAGGCCATCGCCGACTTCCAGCGCCGCGAACGCCGCTATGGCGGCATCGGCGAAGACGGCGGCGAGGTCGAGGAAGATCCCGAGCGCATCCACATCGCAGCGAGCTAAGAGAGCGCACACAACTCCAACGTAACCAGGGTCGTTCTGCCCCCGGCAGTGTATCCTCAACCCTTGATGAAACGCGTTCTGACGGCTGCAGTCCTGGTTCCGGTTGTCCTGGTTCTGGTTTTTCTCGGTCCCCGCTGGCAGTGGCTCTTCACGCTGGCCGTTACCGCCGTGGCCCTGCTCGCCGGCTGGGAATATCTTGGATTAACCAAGCATTGCGGCGCCGATCCGCCACGCATTCCCGTCCTCGCGGCGCTTCTTATCCTCTTTGCCGTCAACTTCCAATGGCCGGAGGACACGCCTGCGGTCTTCGGCATTCTCGGCCTGGGCCTGCTCGTCTACTGCACGTTCTTCCGCGCCGTGCGTGGAGTAGTAGTCGACGCCGCCGCGGCCATCTTCTGCCTGCTTTATACCGGACTGGCTCTGATTGCGCTTCCCACACTGCGCGCCCAGCCCAATGGCTCCTCGCTTGTCATGTTTCTGTTGCTGGTCGTCTGGGTGGGTGACTCTACTGCCTACTACGTCGGCCGCGCCTTTGGGCGCCACAAGCTCGCCCCCTCCATCAGCCCAGGCAAGAGCTGGGAGGGTGCAATCGGCTCGGTTACCGGCAGTCTTCTCGCCGCCGGCCTGCTGTTGTGGCTCGCAGGCGTGCAGCAGCGCTCGGACCTAGCCGCCACGGTTCTTCAGCGCTGGGACATTTCCCCGCTCAGCTATCCTGACGCCGGATGGTACTGGCTCGTGCTCGCTATCATCGTCAACGTCGCCGGCCAGGTGGGCGATCTCGCCGAATCCGCCCTCAAGCGCTCGGCAAATGTGAAGGATTCCGGCACCCTGCTGCCCGGCCACGGCGGCTTCCTTGACCGCATCGACGCGCTGCTCCTCGCCGCCCCGGTATTGTGGTATGCCCAGGTGATTCACCAACGCTTCTGAAATCGGTTCCGAGATCGCCAAGCCGAGGTTCGCCGGGCGCACTCGATCAGCGCAGACCCGAGCGGCGCCGAACTCGATCGGCGCAAAACCTGAACGGCGCAGAATATGAAATCCTGATCCCGGCGCATGCAAAGCAAGAGGCTGAATTGAAACGACTCGCCATCCTCGGTTCCACCGGCTCCATCGGGCAAAGCACACTCTCCATCGTCGAGCAGTTTCCCCAGCGCTACGCCGTCGCCACGCTCGCTGCTGGCCGCAATATCGACGAGGCCTTCGCCCAAACCGTTCGCTGGCGACCGAAGCTCGTGTCGATGGCCACCGAAGAGCTCGCCGCCGCGCTCGCCGCGCGCCTCAAGCAGGCCGGCATCACCGGGATCGAAATCGCCCACGGCATTGCCGGCACCATCGCCTGCGCCACGCACCAGGAAGCCGGCTTCGTCGTCTCCGCCATCGTCGGCGTCGCCGGCCTTGAAGCTACGCACGCGGCAATCCTCGCCGGAAAGCCCGTCGGCCTGGCCAATAAGGAGTGCATGGTAGCCGCCGGCGAGATCCTTACCGCCGCCGCCCGCGAGCGCAACGTGCCCATCTTGCCCATCGATAGCGAGCACAACGCCGTCCACCAATGCCTCCGCGCCGGCACCCACGATGAGGTCAAATCCATCTGGCTTACCGCCTCCGGCGGCCCGTTTCGTCAGCTGCCGCTCCAGCAGTTCGCTTCCATTACGCCCGAACAGGCGCTCAAGCACCCCACCTGGGTCATGGGCCGCCGCATCACCATCGATTCGGCCACCATGCTCAACAAGGGGCTCGAAGTCATTGAGGCCTGCCGGCTCTTCGACGTGAAACCCTCACAGGTCCGCGTCACCATCCATCCCCAATCCGCCGTTCATTCGCTGGTGGAGTATGTCGACGGATCGATCCTGACCCAGATTTCGGTGACCGATATGCGCCTGCCTATCCTTTACGCGCTGGCCTGGCCGGAGCGGCCTGCATCCAACCTCACATTCGACATGGCCGCGTTGAAACATCTTGACTTCGAGCCCCCCGACTTCCAGCGCTTCCCCTGTCTTCGCCTAGCTTTCGAGGCAGCCGAAAAGGGCGGTGCGCACTGCATCGCCCTCAATGCCGCCGACGAAGTCGCCGTGGAAGCATTCCTCGACCGGCGTATACCGTTTACCGCCATCCCGCGTACAATTGAACGAGTACTATCGTCTACCCGGGAGGCCCACCCCGCAACCATGGCAGAGGTGCTGGCCGCGGACTTGGCGGCGCGTGAACTGGCCCGCACATACATCGTATAAAGGATTAAGCCAAAGGCCGCCCCGCCGCACCTGGCCCAAAGGATAAACCGCACATCTATGCATGAGTTTTTTGTATCCGCTTTAGCTTTCATGGTCCTGGTCGGCGTAATGGTTGTGGTCCATGAGCTTGGACACTTCCTGGTCGCCAAGCTCTGCGGAGTGCGTGTCGAGGCATTCTCTCTGGGTTTTGGGCCGCGGCTGTTCGGTTTCAAGTACGGCGAAACGGATTACAAGGTCTGCCTGCTGCCACTGGGCGGCTTCGTCAAGATGACCGGCGAAGCCCCGGAACAAAACCTCGAGGTCGGCGGCTCGAATGCCGAGCCTGTGGCCAACGATCCCGGCGCCTTCACCTCGCATCCCCGCTGGCAGCGCATGCTCATCGGCGTCGCCGGCCCCATCGCCAACTTCGTCCTTACCCTGTCGCTCATGCTCTTCTACTACAGCTGGATCAACGAAGTTCCTTCGGTCAGCGTAAAGACCACGACGGTGGAGTGGGTTGTACCCGGCTCGGCCGCCGCGCAGGCCGGCCTGCAGCCTGGCGATGCCATCACCGCCTTTGACGGGGTGAACGATCCCGATTGGGATGCGGTCTACACCCACGTCAAGCTCAACGCCAACCAGGACGTCTTCATGACCGTTGCGCGTGGCACGGATTCCGTGAATCTCAACCTGCTGGTGCCGGCCGGCGCCAAAACCGACGCATTTGACCTGAGCGACGCCGGAATTCTCCCCGAATACTTGCCCGGCCCAATTGCCGTGGCCGAGGTGCAGCCCGGCATGCCCGCGGCACAAGCCGGATTGCAAAATGGCGACGCCATTGAGACTGTCGATGGCCACGCCTTCCACACCGTGCCCACACTGCTCGCTTACATGCAATCGGGCCAGGGCAAGTCAATCACCATGGAAGTGCTGCGCAAGGGCGGTCAAGTCCAGATCACTGCCACGCCGGCCAAGCTCGACAGCCAATGGAAGCTCGGCTTTGCTGCCGTTCCCATTCCCATCCGCGATGAGCCGCTTTCGCTGCCCGGGGCGTGGGCTAAGTCGGAGCTGTTCTTCAAGAACAACGCGCTGCTGGTGGGAGAAGTGCTGGAGCGGCTGTTCACGCATCGGCTTTCGATCTCGCAGCTGATGGGCCCGGTCGGCATTGCGCGCGCCGCTGGTGAGGCGGCCGAGATGAATGGCTGGTTCCCCAAGTTCGGCCTCGCTGGCGAGATCAGCATGCAGCTCGGCATCCTCAATCTGCTTCCCTTCCCCATCCTCGATGGCGGTATGATCCTGCTGCTGCTGATCGAGAGCGTGCTGCGTCACGACATCAGCCTCGCCATCAAGGAGCGCATCTATCAGGCCGCCTTTGTGGTGCTCACCGCCTTTTTTGTTTTCGTGCTCTTCAATGACGTGAGCAAGCTGGGAATATTTCCGCACTTCCATCCATAACAAGAGCCGTCAGAGAGCAGGGATCACTCGTCAGCCGCACGATTCACTGACCCTGATTTCTGATACTTGATTCCTGATCTCTGGAGTAAGCATGCCCGTCACCACCGAGGTACGCGTCCGCTACGCCGAGACCGACCAGATGGGCATCGTCTACTACGCCAACTATCTTGTCTGGTTCGAGTTGGGCCGCGTGGAGCTGCTTCGTTCCCTCGGCCTCACCTACAGCCGCCTTGAAACCGAGCACGGGTGCATTCTTCCCGTCGTGGACGCGCGCTGCCGCTACCGCGCGCCCGCCCGTTACGACGATGAGATCCTCATCGAAACCCGCGCCGCAATGCTGCGCGGGTCAGTGCTCAAGTTCACCTACCGCATCCTGCACAAAGCTCCCGAGGGCGCCGAACACGAGCTCCTGGCGGAGGGAGATACCGTGCACGTGGTCTGCGACGCCAAGCTCGAGCGCATCCCTCTCCCCGAGAATTACGCCGCTGTACTACGCAAGATGATTGAAGAAAACTAACTTCCTCGCCAGGTGAGCCGCTCGTTCCTGACGGGCTGCGCGTTTAGGCGACGCAGCCGCACCCGCTATCATCTTCGCCATGGAGCCTGATCTCTCCACAGCACCCGATCTCGCGCCGATCCTCGCCGAGCTCATGGCGCGCGAGCCCATCTTTCACCGCCCGGAGTTCGGCGCCAGGCGTGCCGATTTTGAGCGCATGACCGCTGACGACTTTTGGGAAACCGGCGCATCCGGCCGTCGCTACTCGCGCGAGTTCGTTCTCGATGAACTGGAACGGCGCCACTCGGTTCCGCATGCCGATGTCTGGAAGGCCCGCGAGTTCCACTGCCGGGAATTGGCCGCCGGCGTCTACCTGCTCACCTATACGCTGCTCCAGGAAAACGCCCGTCTCACGCGCCGTGCGACGATTTGGCAAAGGTCATCCGACGGCTGGAAGATCGTCTATCACCAGGGAACGGTTGTGCAGGATTTCTAAGCTGGGCCGGCATGGTGGCCGTTCAGTCTATTTCACCACCGCAATCGCAAACCCGTCGTAGCCTTTCACGCCCACGTTCTGCAACGCCGTTGCAGTCAGGCGCGGATGCGCCGCCATCATCTCCGTCATGCGGCGCGTGCCGAGAATGTCGGGGTCCTTGCTCTTGGCGTTCGCCACCTCGCCATCGCGCACCACGTTGTCCACGAAGATTGTCGTGCCCGGCCGCGAAAGCTTGATCGCCCACTCCAAATACTGCGGATTATTTTCCTTGTCGGCGTCAATAAAAACAAAATCGAACGGCCCCGCCTTCTCATGATGCAGCATCGGCAGCGAATCCAGCGCACGGCCCACGCGAATATCCACCAGCTTGAGCAGGCCGGCGTTGCGCAGGTTGGCCCGGGCCACTTCTGCGTGCCGCGGCTCATACTCGAGCGTTACAACGCGCCCATCTTTGGGCAGCGCGCGCGCCATGCAGATCGTGGAGTAGCCGCCCAGCGTGCCAATTTCCAGCACGCGCGTGGCCTGCGTCATCCGCACCAGCAGCTGTAGAAACTGCCCTTGTAGCGGCGACACGTCGATGGCAGGCAACTTGGCCTTGCGGTTGTTCGCGGCCGCCGCCGCGAGCAGCACATCAGCCGGCGCCAGCAGATCGCCAAAGTACTTGTCGACCGCCGCCCACTTTTTGCTCTTGGTCAGCGGCGGCGCAATCAACCCGCCCCGGCCGGCGAGCGGAATCGCTGTTTGTTTCTGTGCTGTCTTTTTTCGCTTTGCCCGCGCCATTTATTTTTCCCGCGCCACCACGAAGTCAGGCACCCAAAGCAGCGCGCGCTTGAAGTCGCACTCCGGAAACGGCGCCAGCGCCTGCCGCGACTGCTCGGCGTAGCGATCGGCAGCGGACATCGCGTACTCCACCGATCCGTTGCGCTCCAGCGTCTCGCGAATCTGCTGCCGGCTCACATTCTCAAAGCTGCGGTCGTCGAGTACGCGGCGAATCGCCTGCCGTTCGCCCACAGTGCCGTGGTCCCAGGCGTGAACCACCGCCAGCGTGGCCTTGCCTTCGCGCAGGTCGCTCGCTACCGGCTTGCCCAGCACGTCCTCGGTCGCTGTCAGGTCAAGCACGTCGTCGACAATCTGGAACGCCAGCCCCACGGCGCGCCCATACGCAGCCAAAGCATTCTCTTCCGCCTCGGTGGCCTGGGCAAGCACCGCGCCCAGCCGCATCGAAACCGAAAACAGGCAGGCCGTCTTGCGAAAGATCAGGTCATAGTACTCGGCCTCGCTCACCGCTTTGCCCAGCTTCTGGATCTGCAACAGCTCGCCCTCGACCATCTGCTGGGTAAGCCCGATCAGCAGATCGAGCACACGCAGGTTACGCTCTTCCAGCGCCACCTTGAAGGCCTGCATGTAGAGCCAGTCGCCGGCCAGCACGCATTTCTCGTTGCCCCAGGTGGTGTTCGCCGAGGGCCGTCCGCGCCGCGTGTCGGCCCCGTCAATGATGTCGTCGTGCACCAGCGTCGCCGTGTGCAGCATCTCCACCACTGCGCCCAGCCGGATCGCCCCCTGCTCCGCGTAGCCCAGCAGGTGGGCCGAGAGCAGCAGCAGCGACGGCCGGATGCGCTTACCGCCACCTTCGCGCAGATATTCGGCAATTTCGGTAATCGTGCTGACGCTCGATGCCGCGTCGCGGCCAAGCTCCTGCTCCACCGCGACGAGATCCTCCCGCAGCAGCTCGAAGACCTCCTTGGCGGTCGCAATGGTCAGTGTGCCCAAAGTTCTCCGATTCTAAAACATCCGGGGTGAGAAAGCGATTTGTCCCACGGCGATTGGCTTACGACGACCGGTAGTTGGTGAACTGCAAGTCCACGCCCAGGTCTTTCGCGCGCAGCAAAGCGATAATCTCCTGCAGCGTATCGCGGTCCTTGCTGCTGATGCGCAACGAATCGCCCTGAATGCTGGCCTGCGCCTTCTTCTTCGAGTCCTTCACCAGGCGCACGATCTCCTTCGCCTTCTCCGTCGGGATTCCCTGCTGCAGGCTGATCTTCTGCCGCACGCTCTGTCCCGTCGCCGGTTCCACCTTGCCGTAACTCATGTTCTTAAGCGGCACGCCGCGCTTCACCAGCTTCTGCGCAAGGATGTCCTTCACCGCTTCCAGCTTGTACTCGTTGGCCGATGCGAGCTGGATGCTCTCCTGGCCTTCGAGATTGATCTCCGAGTGCGAATCCTTCAGGTCGAAGCGCTGGCGGACCTCCTTGATCGCCTGGTCGATCGCATTGCGCACCTCCTGTATGTCCACTTTGCTGACGATGTCGAATGAGTTTTCCTGAGCCATTTTTCCTGTTCCTCAAATCTGCCTGCCTGTTTCTCAAATCTTGTTGGCCTGCTACACGCAGTGCTCTCAGTTTGCCACGCCGTCGCGCAGTTGAAACAGCCGGCGAAAATTCTCCGTGGTCGCCTCAGCGACTTCTTCGGGAGTCTTTCCCAAAAGCTCGGCCAGCGTCTGGGCCGTCCGCGTCACCCAGGCCGGTTCGTTGCGCTGCCCGCGGTCGGGAATCGGCGCCAGCCACGGCGCGTCGGTCTCCACCAGCACACCGTCCAACGGCATCTTCGCCGCCACATCGTGCAGCGGCTGCGCCTTGGGGTAGGTCAGATTGCCGGCAAATGACACCAGGAAGCCCATCTCAAGCGATCGCCGCGCCTGCTCCCATCCCGCGCCAAAGCAGTGCATGATGCCGCCAATCCCTGTTCCCTTCCAAAATTCTTCCAAAACCAGGAAAAGATCATCCCACGCATCCGTCGACTCATTCGTTCCGCGGCAATGGATCAGGATCGGCCGTTTCCGTGCCGCGGCAATCTCGAGCTGCTGGATCAATCCCTTGCGCTGCACATCGTGCGGCGCGCCCTCATGATAGTAGTCCAGGCCGATCTCGCCGCAGGCGATCACCTCCGGCTCGGCAAGTAATCCGTCCAGCTTCGCCAGCGCCGCCTCGTCGGCCTCCGTCGTATTGTGCGGATAGATGCCCGCGCTCGCGTAGAGCCGCGGCATCCCCGCTCGTCCATTGAACTCGCGGCACAGATCGCGCGCCTGATGCATTTCGCTGGGCCCCTCGCCGATCCCGATCGAAAGCACTGCGCCCACGCCCGCATCCTTGGCCCGCGCCAGCATCGCCTCGCGATCGTCCGCATAGCGCGGACTGTCTAGATGTGCATGCGAATCGATCAGCAAAACAACCTCAGAGCCGAGTTAAGCCATAAGTTAGTTGGGGAAGCCGGTCGAAAGATCCACCACTCTCAGCCCGAGATGCATAGCGAATCCATCAAAATCCCGGTCATTGTGCAGAAGAATATGCTCGTCGCGAATACAAAAGGTTGCGATCAGGCAGTCGATAGTCTTGCGGACCGTGATTCCCCGGCCGCGCAACAGCCGGTAGTTCCGTGCCGCCATCACTGCAAGGTCGGCACTGACTGTGTCAAACACGGGAAATTGCAACAGGTCCCGGCGAAATGAGCGAAAGCGTACGTCGCTCCGTACTCCCTGCAATATTTCGCACAATGAAAGACTCGTCAACCCGATCTCTTCCCGCCCGATTGCACGCCTCAGCCAGTTGGTGTGCCGGTTCGTTACCCCAAATAAAGCGTCGATCCAGACTGAGGAGTCCACAATCAGCATGGTCTTCTATCGTTCCGCGGACGGTTCACCTGCCAACCTCATATCGTGCGCGAGTTTCGCCCACGCGGCCGCAATCCCTTGCTGCGCCCGCCACGGCTGCTCTCTTCCTGATCGAAAGCGCCCTCTCGATTGAGAAAACGACTCTCGCGCATCTCCGCAAGATCTCCTTCCCATTTGATTTTGCCAAACCATTTGAGAATTCGCTCCTGTCTCTTGAGCTGCACCATCTGCTTGAGCGCAGCCTCCACCGCGGCTCTCTTCGTGTTCGTCTTGCTGGCCTTCATCGCCTGTTTCATCAACGTGTCATCAATGTCGATATTCGTCCGCATAAATGCGTCCTCCGGCGATGTGTAAGTATCCCATGTTTGATGTGTATAGGGCAACGGCCGTATCGCCGCATCGAATCTCGCATTCCATCGCTCGCGGGGTTCACCCGCCTCATCTACCATCAAGCCAGCAGATGCCGCAGAAACCCAGACTCGGGCAGAACTTTCTCTTCGACGCGCAGGCCGCGCAGCGCGTCGTCGCAGCGCTCGGCGACCTCTCCGCGCGCACCGTCATCGAAATCGGGCCCGGCGGCGGCGCCATCACCAATCTTCTCGCCACGCGAGCTGCACGCGTCCTGGCCATCGAGCTCGATCGCAACTTCGCTGCTGCTCTCCACGTGCGCTTCGACCCACATCGCGTGACCGTCGTCGAGCAGGATGTGTTGCAGTTTGACCTTGCTGCCGCATCCGCTCAGGCTGGCCAGCGGCTCCGCGTCGCCGGCAACCTTCCCTACTACATCACCTCGCCCATCCTGCTCAAGCTTGCCGCGAGTCACGCCAGCCTCGACCTCGCGGTGCTAATGGTGCAGCGCGAAGTCGCCGATCGCGTCACCGCGGCGCCCGGCTCTCGCGACTACGGCGTGCTCTCCGCCACCGTGCAGATGTACGGCGCCGTCGAATCGCTCTTCACCCTGCCGCCCTCCGCATTTTCTCCGCCGCCGCAGGTCCACTCCACCGTCTTCCGTTGGCGGTTTGCGCCGCGGTTTGCTGAGCTCAGCGTCGACGAGTCCGCTTTTCTCCGCTTCCTCCGCCAGGCCTTCGCGCAAAAACGCAAAACCCTCGCCAACAATCTGCGCGCCGCCGGATTCGCGCCCGGCGCCGCTGCCGCAGCGCTCAGGAAATCCTCTATCGACCCCAAATCCCGCGCCGAAGCCCTGCCCCTTGAGTCCCTCGCCGCGCTCTGGCGCCATCTCGCCGAAAATCGGTGATGCCTTAACCCTGCCCGATAGCGGCCGCCGTCGCCTGTCCCCATCGCGCCAACGTGCCTTCCCGCGCACTTTGCCGCTTTCTTTGCCGTTTTCAGCCAGCCCCTCCGCGCGTAATCTAATTGCAGCGGCGCGGGAACCAGCCGGAACCCAATTTGCGAACCCGCTGCGCGGTGCAGGCGTCTAATCTTCAGGAAGCTATGAGCCCCACCCAGACCGAACGTCCGAGCTCCACCGCACGTGCGAGCACCTTCGAGCAAACGCTGCTGAGCGCCCGCCGCACAATGCTTGCCAGCGAGATCCTCAAGCTCGCCATGGACAGCTTCCGCGCCAGCAAGACCCGCTTCATGCTCACCGCGCTCGGCATGGTCATCGGCACCGCGTCGGTGATTCTGGTCGTCACCATCGGTTTGACGGGCAGGGAATACATCCTGGGCCTGCTCGAAAAGATCGGCACCAACTCCGTTGAGCTCGAGTACTCGGGCGGAGGCGCCACGCCTGCCGAGCGCGCTCGCTACACTGACTACCTCACACTCGATGACGAGAGGGTCGTTGACCAGCAAGTGCCTGGCGTCATGTACTCTTCGCCTGTCCTCGAAATGCACAACCGGCTCAGCCTGGGCAGCGGCGTGGTCAAGGACGCGGTGGTTCTCGGCGTGAGCCCGCAGTACCAGCAGATTCGCAATCTCATCGTGAGCGACGGCCGCTTCCTGGACGACACGGATGACACCGAACATATCAAATGCGCGGTCGTCACCGAGATCTTCGCCAAGGAGCGCTACGGCAGCGTCGACGCCGCCGTCGGCCAGACCTTTGAAATTCTCAGCCTTCCCTTTACCATCATCGGCGTCTTCCGCGAGAGTGTCGACGACTTCGGCCAGTCAGAGATCACTGACCAGACCATCCTCATTCCCTACTCCGTCGCCCGCTATTTCAGCGGCACCGAGCGCGTGAATCAGATCTATTTCTCGATGCAGAGCATGAGTGAAGTGCCGGACGCCGCGAACGAGATCAAACGCGTGGTAAGTTCGCGCCATCGCACGAACTCGGTTTATAAGACGCAGACGCTCAAAGACCTGCTGACCACCGCAGCCGAAGTGGCCGACGCGCTCACCGCAGTACTGGTCCTCGTCGCCGCGGTCACGCTCGCCGTCGGCGGAGTCGGCATCATGAACATCATGCTGGCCAACGTGCGCGCGCGCATCCGCGAGATCGGCATCCGCAAGGCCCTCGGCGCAACCTATCGCGAGATCAAGCTGCAGTTCCTCACCGAAGCCGTGCTCATCTCGCTCACGGGCGGTGTCGTCGGCAGCCTCGTCGGCCTAATGATCCCATTTTCCATTCGTTTCTTCTCCGGCTACGACTTTCCCATCTCATGGCTCTCCGTGCTCGTCGCGCTCACCGCCGCCACGTTGGTTGGCGTCGTCTTCGGCACCGTTCCCGCCACACGGGCCGCGCAGTTGAACCCCGTGGACGCGCTCAAATATGAGTGAGCCCAACCACCCCGGCGACTGGCCCGGCAACTCGCCCCAAAATCCCTCCGAAGAAGATCCCTCCGAAAAAGAACCTTCCGAGCAAGAACCATCCGAAGAGAATTCATCCGGTCCCAACCTCGTACTCCTCTACTCGCTCATCGCTCTCGCTCTCGCCGCCGCCATCGCCATTGCCGCGCTGATCGTTCTGCCCTTCTATCAGCGCCGATAGCAGGATCAGCCCGCAGAGCCCGGCGATTACATCCGCGCAGCTCGCCTCACACCTCGCCGCGCAACTCGACCAATCCCTCACTTCCGAAAGCGGCGACGTCGATCTCCTCATCCGTACCGGCGGCGAGAAGCGCCTCTCCGACTTCCTGCTCTGGGAGTGCGCCTACGCCGAGCTCTACTTCACGGACTGCATGTGGCCCGAGTTCGACGAATCCCGCTTCGACGTCGCCATCGACAAATTCACCCGCCGCGAGCGCCGCTTCGGCGCCGTTCCGGAGCCCGCTCGCCTCGAAACCGCGCCCGCCTAACTCTGCTCTGCAAAGTGAATTATGAAATCAGTCGACATTCATCCGGCGGTACGAAATCCCGCTGCTCCTCGCACGGCAATCCATCTTCGCGCTCGAGCGCAAAGACGTGTAGTCCGCGTTAAATATCGGCTAAAGCTGAGCTGTCGAGAGGGAAAAATCGGGCATTTGTCAGAGATTCTCGGCGGGCCGCTCCACTCGCTCCACGATCAGCACCGGGATTCCATCGACGATCGGATACGCGCGCCCACAGGCCGCGCAAATCAGCCGGCCTACATGAATCGGTGCTTCGCTCCGCGGAGCGTTATCTCGAAAAAGCCGCAGATCGCCGTGGCACGCCGGGCATGCGAGATAGCCAACGATCGATTCGTCGAATTGCTGGGTCGGAGCAAGCTTTGCGGACATAGTTGAGGCCGGCCTGTGTGCGGCCTGCGTGAAATTGGAATGGAGTGGAGAAATTCTGGCAGGCCCTAATCCCTATTCAGTGCTTTTTTCACTGGATCGTCGCGTCCGGACTGGTGCTATCATTCGTGCGAGCCTTCGGCCGCACGGCAAAGGCCTGCTCCATGCGCTCGATCGCGCCCGAGCGCGAGAACTGCGCGGCCACGCGGATTCCGTTGAAGATCGCCACATCGTTCGACGAGCCGTGGCCGATGATACACACGCCGCGCACGCCCAAGAGCGGCGCGCCGCCGTACTCCGTGTAATCCAGCCGCCGCCGAAAATCGTTGAACGCCCGCCGCGAGAGCAGCGCGCTCACCTGTGCCGTGACTGTCCGCGTCAAAGACTCGCGCAGCACGTCGCGCACAAAGCGGCCGAGGCCTTCGCTGGCCTTGAGCGCCACATTGCCCACGAAACCATCGCACACAATCACATCGGCATTACCGTTGAAGATGTCACGGCCCTCCACGTTGCCGATGAAGTGGATCGGCAGAGCCTTCAGCAGCGGCAGCGCTTCGCGCGTCAGTTCGTTGCCCTTGGTCTCTTCCTCGCCAATCGAGAGCAACCCCACGCGCGGCCGCGCCACCTTGAACACGCTGCGCGCGTACATCTCGCCCATCACCGCGAACTGCTCGAGATTTTGCGCATTGCAATCCACGTTGGCGCCCACGTCCAGCAGCACGCACGGATTGCCCTTCGAGGTCGGCATCGGTGTGGCCAGCGCCGGACGGTCAACGCCGGGCAGCGCTCGCAGCACCATCTTGGCCGTGGCCATTGCTGCGCCGGTGTTGCCGGCAGTCACAAATCCCGCGGCCTTGCCGTCGCGCACCAGGTTGAGTCCCACGCGCATGGAGCTGTCGCGCTTTGAACGCACTGCGTGCGCCGGCTTCTCGTCCATCCCGATGCGTTCCGAGGCGTGGTGGATGACGATGGGCAGCTCTTCGTTTTCCAGGTGCTCGTCCAGCAGGTCGCGCAACTCCGGCTCCGGACCCACCAGGTGGATCCGTACCGGAAGCTCACGGCAGGCGAGAATGGCTCCGCGAATCTCAGGCTCGGGAGCCTTGTCGGAACCAACGGCGTCAAGAACGATGTCGGTGAGCATCGGAATCGCAGATCCTTACTCTAACGTTCGTCTTTGGTCGGTGGGTCAACCAGTTACTTGGCTTCTTTTACCGCTAGAACGGCACGGCCCTTGTACTCGCCGCACTTGGCGCAGGCGCGATGCGGCAGCTTCTTTTCGTGGCAGTTCGGGCACTCGGAGAGCCCCGAGGGGGTCAAAAAGTCATGGGCGCGGCGATTGCCAGTGCGGCGCGTCGAGTGGCGCCTCTTCGGGTTCGGCATGGTGCAATTCCTTTCGATTCATGCCCGCTCGATCTAACCCGGCGGGCGCCCTTTGAACCGGCCGCGCACATTTGGCGGGCAGCACGCAAAGAGCATGATTTTTCAGGACTTGATCCGGTGGCGCAACCCAGCCAGCGCCCCCCAGCGCGCATCCAATTTCCCCTCATCGCAGCTGCAGGGCCGGCTGTTGCGGTTCGCTCCACAGCTCGGGCAAAGTCCTTTGCAGTCAGGCTTGCACAGCGTCCTGGCCGGCAGGGATAAAAGCACCTGTTCGCGCAGCACATCCTCAAGCGAAAGACTGTCCTCTTGATAATAACCGATTTCCGTCTCCGACGCGGTAATCGAGCGCTCCGGCCCTTCGGTATCCGCGCCCACCGGCCGGAAGATCAAATCGAACTCCTCCGCCAGCGGAATCTCCACCGGCTCGATGCAGCGCGCGCAAGGCACTTCGAAATTTCCCGCGAACCGGCCCCTCAGCCGGATATCTGGGACAATCTCCTTGGGCCCGCGGTGCTCATGGATCACTTCGGCCCGGCCCGCAGTTGCCAGGCTACCCTTCTGCTCGGCTTCCTCGCCGAAATCGATCGCGCCGGGCTTGAGCTCCAGGTCGAATTCAGCCGGCTCCCGCTCCAGCGCGCTGACGATGAAATCCATCTAATGAGAGTAATGGAAGCAGCACCGGCGAACAAGGGAACGGTGTGGAGGCCAAATTGGTGACGGCGCGGTGAGCAAATAGGTGACGAGCTGGCCGGCAGCGGGTTCGGCGCGCCCGAATCGGGGATGAACGTGCCCGTTCCCGGGATGTGGCCGCGCCTGCGGCCTCCGCGGCGATGGTAGACTTCGTCCGATCAGAATCGCTCTTGGGGGCTTGCCGTGAAAAAAATCATCCTGTTGTCGCTGCTGTTTGCCGCGCCGGCCGTGGCGCAAAACAATGCGCCGCCCACCACGCTTCGTGGAGTTCTGCTGGAGGAGCTGCGGACCACGCACGACCAGGAAGACTGGTTCGTGCCGGCGAGCGTCGCTGTAGCGGGCCTCACCGCCGAACAGGCCAAGTGGCCGCCGGACAACGGCCAGCACTCCGTCGGTCAGCTCGCCTACCACCTCTGGTTCTGGAATACACGCGAGCTTGAGCACTTCAACGGCGTGAAATCGGCAGCATTCGACGGCAACAACGACGAGACCTTCAACAACTTCACAGCGGCGCAGTGGGATGACCTGGTGAAAAAGCTCAACCAGGTTCTGAGCGACTGGGACAAGGCCGTTGCCGCTGCCGACGACAAGAAGATTGCCGAGAACGCGTCACTCATCGCGCACGTGGCCACGCACAACGCCTACCACATCAGCCAGATTCTCTCTGTGCGCAAGCTGGAGGGCGCCTGGGATCCGAGCAAGGGCGTGAAGTAGACGGCCGCGGCACTGCCTTTTCAAAGCGCAGCGCAACTCACTATTTCCTGGCCAGCACCCTGGTGTCCCCCATAACTTCACGCGCGTGCTGGATCTGGGGCAGATCACGATCGGCCACCGGCCACGACTTCAGAAAGTCTTCGTATTCCTTGTGCGCCAGCGCAGCATTTCCCGTCAGTTCGTCCGCGCGCGCGATCCCGTAGAGCTCGAACCCTGAAGCCGGCCGCTCTTCCAGCGCTTTCTGATACGCCGCTTTGGCACCCACATAATCCTTTGCGCGCAGCAGCGCTTCAGCCTCAGTCTCGGCAACCGGGCGAATGTAGAACGGCGGCTCATGATATCCGAGCTTCTTCTCGGCCTGCAACGCTTCGTCGAAAAGCTTCTTCGCCTCCGCGGTGTGCCCCTGCTCCATCTGCACGCTCGCCCGCAGCTCGATCGACGCAATGCTCAGCGTCGACACCAACGGCCCGGCATCCGCATCGGGATTGATGGGGTCCGTCGCATGCCTGGGCGCAGCGGCATCGGGCTTTGGATTCGCGGCGCCGGCCTTGGCCGCGCCCGTCTTTGCTTTCTCCGCATCAGCTTTTTCCGCGTCGGCCTTTGCCGCGGCCGCGGCCTTTTCCTCCGCGCCCTCGCGCCATAGCTCCGCGTCCATCGCGGACGATGCTGCCTGTGCGGCGGCCGCGTCACCTTGTTCCAGCGCCTGCATGCCGCGGGCAAAGTCGCGCAGTTCGGATTGCAGAAAACGCAGATTCGCCGTCTTCTTCACGTCGTCGAGCTTCGCCTGATCCAGCATCGCCAGCACAGCCGGCCAGTCACCCAGACGCAGCGCCACCGGCAGCCGCCGGCTCACGCGCGAAATCTGGTCGCGCGCGCTCCACACATAGAGCGACGCCCGCAGCTCACCGCGCGCGCCCGCCAGGTGATCTGACAGTGCACTTGCATCCTCCAGCCTTCCCTGCTCCATCTGGTTGGCGATCGCGTACATCAGGTTGTGCACATAGTTCCAGTCGTCGTCCACGCTCACATGCTGCTCGCGCATGTAGCGCTCGTCGGCCTGGGTTGACGCAGCAAACCAGCGGTCGGCGCTGGCGTAGTCGCCCACGCGATAGTAGATGTGCCCAGGCATGTGCACCATGTGCCCGCTCGTTGGCGCCAGGCTCGCCAGCAATGCCGCACTGGCAATCGCCCGCTCCGGATGATTGCTCGGCTCCATCGCGTGAATCCAGTAGTGGTTCGCCGCCGAATCGTTGGGCGCGTCTTTCAGTACGGCTTCGAGAATTGAGATTTTTTCTTTCTGCTGCGGCTTCGGCTCGCCTTTGTCGTCGTAACCGTCGCCCAGCGCGAGTGCCAGAAAAATCCGCGCCTCCACGTCGTTCGGCTCCTTCGCCACCAGCTTGCGATAGATCGCGATTGAGTTCTTGTGATCGTCCTCATCTTCATGCGACTCCGCGACCGCCGCATCAAGATAGAGCCGGTCGGTCTTGCTCGACTTGCTCTCCAGCTTCACCGCTTGCGCCAGCGCGGCTTTCGCGTACTCCTTTCCCGGTCCGCCGCGAAACTGTTCCGCCTCGGCAACGCCCCAGTAGCACATCGCGCACTCGGGGTCCTTGCGGATCGACTCCTCAAACGCCTTCGCCGATTCGTAGTCCCAGAAGTCGTGCAGTAAACTAAGACCCTGATCGAACCACTCCTGTGCTTCGGAATTAGCTTTGATGGTGATGTGTGAGTTGCCGATGCCGGTCATCTTCACCGGCGCAGGAAGCTGGTCTGGCGGGGGAACGGGCTTCATGTCATCCATGGGAGGCATGGCCGCGTCTGAACACATAGCACTCGAGCCCACGGCGCAGGACAGCGCACCGGTGTACGGTCCACCGGCCAGCGCAACGCCAATTGCAAAGAAAAGGGCTGCCAGCTTCATGCAACAAACTATACCGACCTCCACTGGCATTTGGGCGCTTGACGGCCCGGCTCCGCCGGCATTCCAATTGGGCTATTCAATCAATCCAGCTTGCGGCGATCGGGAGTGCAAGCGGGCCACGGAGTCCAGAACGTGATTCGCGCACTCGTCGACTTTGCCCTCAGAAGCCGGTGGCTGGTTCTCGGCGGCGCAGTGGTGATGACCATCTGGGGCATCATCTCCTTTCGCACGCTGCCCATTGAAGCCTATCCCGACGTCGCGAACAACTACGTCCAGATCATCACGCAATGGCCCGGCCGCTCGGCTGAAGAGATCGAGCGCCAGGTCACCGTGCCGGTCGAGATCCAGATGGCCGGCATTCCGCGGCTCGCGCACCTGCGCTCCACCACGCTAGCCGGCCTCTCCAGCGTCATGCTCATCTTTGAGGACGGCACCACCAGCGACGTGAATCGCGAGCATGTCGTCGAGCGTCTCGGCCAGGTCAATCTTCCCGCCAATCTCGTTCCGCAAATGGGCACCGACTGGAGCCCCGTCGGCCAGATCTACTGGTACACCGTCGAGAGTTCCAACCCCGCCTTCGACGTGATGGAGCGCAAGTCGCTCGAAGATTGGTCATTGGAGAAGGCCTTCAAGGGCGTTCCCGGCGTAGTCGATGTCTCCAGCTTCGGTGGGCCAACCAAGGAGTACCAGGTCGCGCTCGACCCGGATAAGCTCATCGCCTACGGCCTGAGCATCGGCCAGGTGGAGCAGCAGCTCGCCAGCAACAACACCAATGGCGGCGGCAGTTTTATCGAAGAAGGCGCGCAGCAGATCAACGTACAGGCACTCGGGCTTTACAAGAGCATCCGTGACATAGAAGAAACCGTTGTGAAGGTGCAGAATGGCGCGCCGGTGCGGATAAAGGACATCGCTACTGTCTCCCAGGGCGCAAGAATCCGCCTCGGCCAGATCGGCAGGTCCACACATCTCAAAGACGGTACCATCGTCGACAATTCCGACACGGTCGAGGGGATCGTTCTGCTGCAGAAGGGCGACGATTCCGACCCGGTTCTCAAGGGCATCCACGAGGAAGTGGATAAGCTGAATAATGGCATCCTGCCGCGCGGTGTAAAGGTTGTGCCCTTCCTCGACCGCTCCGATCTGGTCAAGTACACGGTCAGCACGGTCGAGCGCAACCTGACTGAAGGAATGATCCTGGTGGCGATCATTCTGTTTCTCTTCCTCGGCAACGTCCGCGGCGCCATCATCGTCTCGCTCACCATTCCCTTCGCGCTCATGTTCGCCGCCATCTGCCTCAGCCTCAGCCACATTCCCGCGAATCTACTTTCGCTGGGCGCGCTGGACTTCGGCATGTTGGTGGATGGATCGGTGGTGATGATCGAGAACATCATCCGCCATCTGTCGGAAAAGAGCGAAGGCCGGAATCCGGCGCAGAAGATTCAGTCTGCGGCCCACGAGGTGCAGCGTCCCGTCTTCTTTGCCCGCGCCATCGTCATTACTGCTTATCTGCCCATCTTCACGCTGCAGGCCGTGGAGGGCCGGCTCTTCAAGCCGATGGCGTGGACCGTCTCCTTCGCACTGCTCGGCGCGCTGGTCTTCTCCATCGTCGTCGCTCCCGTCATGGCCAGCCTGGTCTTCGGCAAGGGCGCCAAGGACTGGCGCAATCCGCTGCTGCAGTGGCTGATCGATCACTATCGCAGCGGGGTGCGCTCGGCCATCGAGCACCGATACCGCACCGTCGGAGCGGCCGCAGTGCTTTTTCTCATCGCCATCTATCTCACCGTCGGCGGCCCCATCGGCTCCGAGTTCCTGCCGCACCTCGATGAAGGCTCCATCTGGGTGCGCGGCACGCTCGCGCCCAGCGAGGGCCCAACCTCGTCGATCGACTTCACCAACCGGGCCCGCGTCGCCATGGCGGCCTTCCCTGAGGTCACCCAGGTCGTCAGCCAGACGGGTAGGCCGGACGACGGCACCGACACCACCGGCTTCTTCGACACGGAATATTTCGTCGACCTCAAGCCGAAAGAACAGTGGCGTCCCGTCTTCCAGCAGGACAAAGAAAAGCTGATCTCCGCCATGGACTATCAGCTCTCCAAGTTCCCCGGCGTCCTGTGGAACTACTCGCAGCCGATCTCCGACAACATGGAAGAAGCTGTCTCCGGCGTAAAAGGCGAGCTCGCAGTGAAGCTCTACGGCGATGACCTGCGCACGCTCGAGCACACCGCCGAACTGGTCCAGGCGCAGATGGCCACAGTACCCGGAATCGCCGATCTCGGCATCTTCCGCGTCATCGGCCAGCCGAATCTGAATTTACAAGTCGACCGCGAGGCAGCCGCGCGCTGGGGCATCAACGTCAACGACATTCAGGACGCGATTCAGACCGCCGTCGGCTCCAACGCCGTCACCCAGGTGCAGCAGGGCGAGGCGCGCTTTGACGTCACGCTCCGCTACCAGCAGCAATACCGCGACACGCGCGAGGCCATCGAGAACATCCGGCTGCTCGCGCCCTCCGGCGAGCGCGTCTCGCTGGCCCAACTCACCCACATCTCAACCGACGACGGCGCCGAGGAGATCTATCGCGAGGGTGGTCAGCGCTACATCGCCATCAAATACTCCGTCCGTGGCCGCGACCTGGGTTCGACCGTCGAGGAAGCCATCGCCAAAGTGCAACGCAACGTGCATCTGCCCGCCGGCTATCACCTGGAGTGGGCCGGCGAGTACGCCAGCCAGCAGCGCGCCAGCAAGCGCATGGCCATCATCGTGCCCATCACCATCATGGGGATCTTCCTCATCCTCTACACCATGTTCCACTCCTTCAAGTGGGCCATGCTCATTCTCGCCAGCGTGGGTATGGCCTCCATCGGCGGCCCGCTCGCGCTGTTCCTCACGCGCACCAACTTCTCCGTCTCCTCGGCAGTCGGCTTCCTCGCGCTCTTCGGAGTTTCGGTACAGGTCGGCGTCATCATGCTTGAGTACATCAACCAGCTCCGCGCGCGCGGCTACACCATCATCGATGCGGCGGTCGAGGGCGCCGTGCTTCGCCTGCGCCCGATCATGATGACCATGCTCGTCGCCACGCTCGGCTTGCTGCCCGCTGCGGTCTCCCACGCCATCGGCTCCGACTCGCAGCGTCCTTTCGCCATCGTCATCGTCGGCGGTCTGCTCGCCAACCTTGTTATCAGTATCTTTCTCATGCCCACACTCTATGTCTGGGTCGCGCGCGACGACGATGTTCTGCCGCCAGTGGAAGACAGCGAGGTCTAGCGGCGCGGCGGCCCGGATTTGTTCGAAACCACTGCGCACGTTTCCATCACTCCCAGCGGTCTGACCTTTCATTGACAATCGCCGTTCCCCTGTCGTACAAGCGACCCATGCAGCCACACCTTCGACACTGGCTTCTTTTGCTCGTTTTCGCAGGTTCTTCCAGCGGTGCCTCCGCCAGCGTCGTCGGCATGAACGTCATTGCCAAGCCGGTCACGCGCGAGCGCATAGCCATGCTGCCCAAAAAGCAGCAGAGGGCGTGGCTCGCCTATCTCGATCGCTCCGAAAAACAGAAGAAAATCGACAAGCAAACTCTCGCTGACGAGCAAAAAGCCGCCGCGAACATGAACCCGAAGCATGCCTCCCTGGGCCGCGGCATGTTTGCGCTGCGCGCCGACCACCCCGCCGGCTGGTGGACCAGCGAAGATGCGCTCAAGGCTGCGCGCAACATCGTCACCTGGCAGATACCGGACGGCGGCTGGAGCAAGAACATCGATATGGTAAGCAAGCCGCGCGCTCCCGGCGACCTCTACGACGCTGATAATTCGAATCGCTTTCCTGACACAACCGACTTCGACAAGCCTGTGGATCCCAACTGGCATTACATCGCCACGCTCGACAACGATTCCACATGGATGCAGATTCGTTTCCTCGCGCAGGTCACCGCGGCTCTGCTCGCCGCGCATCGTGATTCGGACGCCAGGCCGTTCCGCGCATCCGTCGATCGCGGCATCCAATATCTGCTCGACTCGCAGTATCCCAACGGCGGCTGGCCGCAGGTGTGGCCTCTCGAGGGCGGCTACCACGACGCGATCACCATCAATGACGACGCCATGCTCCACGCCGTCGAGATTCTGCACGACGTCGCCACTGGCGCGCCCAACTATACTTTCGTAGCCGCGCCGCTCAAGCATCGCGCCGGCCCCGCAGCGCAGCGCGGCATCGACTGCCTGCTCAAACTCCAGATTGTCGAGAACGGCGTTAATACTACATGGGCCCAGCAATATGACGCGCTCAAGCTCGAGCCCACTTCTGCGCGGAACTATGAGATGCCCTCGCTCACCAGCGACGAAAGCTATCCCATCGCCGAGTTCCTGATGAATCTCCCCGATCCTACTCCCGCACAGGTTGCCGCAGTGCATGCCGCCTGCGCATGGATCGAGAAGGTCCAGATCATGGGCTATCGCTTCGGCAGCGGAGACTTTCGCGCGGACCGCGCCAGCCCCGGCGGCCGCCAACTCGTGGCCGTCTCCGGTGCCGGACCCATCTGGTCGCGTTACTACCAGATCGGCACTGACAAGCCCATCTTCGGCGACCGCGACAAGACCATCCATGACGACGTGAACGATCTTAGCCTCGAGCGCCGCAACGGCTACTCCTGGTTCAACACCAGCGGCCTCGCCGTGCTTAATGAGTACAAGTCCTGGTCGCAGGCCCATCCGCGGCCGAAATAGCGCAGCATCGCCGCGCATCCGTGCAAAATGCAAACCCTCCCGGAATTGTTCCGCAAAGAAAGCCGCGACCTTCCCGCGGAGAGCCTTTGGGTAACTTCTTTTTGCGCTGCGCGCGCCGCTTAAAGCATTTTCGGAATTGCTGCAGGCCCAAAGCACGCACTCAAGTGGCTTTTTCCTTACCGGGGTCCCCGGCGATAGGTCTTTGTCGACTGGGTGGAAGTAAAAGCCACCTGTCACGGTCCTCAGAAAGGCTACGTGTATTCCGAAAATGCTCTAGCGGCCCAGCACCCGTGCAATCGCCGAGCCCTTCGCCATTGGCGTGAACGCAGAGCGGATCGCGTAGGTGCATCCAAACATGTACTGCTCGTGTGGCGTGCCCGCCGTGTAGGTGCGCGAGTACGCGGCATCGACTACCACAGTCGGGCGCACTGCATACGAAACGCCCGTAAATCCTGCGCCGAAACGGTCCGGCGTGCCGGTCTGCGGTCCGCCGTAGCTCTCGAGAATCCATGAGAGCTTCTCCGTCACTGTGCGCGTCAGCGCCAGGCCGAACTGCGCTGCGCCGTCGTGCCCGTTGGGGCCGCCCACAATTGTGCCCACCACGTTAAAGTCGAGGTGATTCTTTCCCACGTCGCGGCTGGCGATGAACGTGAAGACATGGTCGACATATCCTGAGCCGAATCCCTTCGCCGGATTCGCGGTAGGAATCTTCGTGCCAAAGAGAAATGCCATCGCCGGCAGCTTTGCGCTCTGCTCCACAAACCGGTAGCGCGCCGTCACCCACTGGTCGCCGATCCCTTCGAGCGACTGCATTCCTCCGCCGGTCTGCGTCATGTGCGTCGTCAGTCCCAGGCGCAGGTCCAGTTTCGGCGTCAGTCCATAGCGCAGGCTCGAGAGCGTCTGCGTCTGGTTCACTCCACCGCCCATCGGCTGGTCCATCCACCCTGAGTCCACTTCCACCGCGCCGCATTGCGTCGTTGCCGCCGGAGTGTCCCAGTTGGGGCGCGTAGTGTGTGGGGTCACTTGGGCCAGATAGCAGGGATCCGCCGCTTCTACCGGCTCGGCCTGCGTAACTCCGCCTGAGGGCGGAGTTCCGGCATCGGTCGCGGCCGCCCCTGCAACGTTGAACGAACTCGCGACCAAGAAGAAAAAAGCAACCTTTGAGATCCACCCGCTGACGAACATAAGAACCACTCCAGAGATTCCGTGCCGGCACCTGGAGCGCGTTCGCGGCTTGGAAGAGATTTGAGAGCTGGAAAAATCACTCTTGCCCTGGGGTGGTTATCGTCGGTGGTTAACGAGTCTTCATCAATGAAGGGTTTTGGGGCACTGCTAGGCCTAACGCGAGCACCGCAGCACTGGAAAGCAGTGCAAACATGAGTCAATTCCGATGAATCCGAACTTGGAGCTGGCCGCACTTGCCGCGTGAATTCCCGCAATGAGGCGGCAGCGCCGTTACGGAATCTTCAAGTTTCTTCGCTCCTCGCCGATAACGGCTCTATCTAGAGGAACTCCTGCCCGCAGATTGCTGCCCGCGGGACCTCGCGTCCCGAATCCGTCACTCCAATTGAGGTGAAGCTACAAATGTCAGTCCTTCAAAACATTCCTGTTGGCCGCAAGTTTTGCTTCGCCTTTGGCCTTGTCTGCCTTTTCTGCATCGCTCTGGGTGGCTATTCTTACCTCACCTTCCGCACGATCTCCAGTAAGTCAGTAAACGTCGCCGGGAATGACTTGCCATCGGTGATTTCCATCTTTGGCGCACACGACGCGATGAATAGCGTTCGCAGGGCCGATTTGGGGTTGCTGCTCTGCGCGAAGCCGGAGTGCACGGCCCACTACTTGCAGGTCCGCCAGCAGGGTCTCGATGCTTACGACAAGAGCATGAAAGATTACGAGCCGCTCATCTCCGGCGAACAGGAGCGGAGCTTCGCCGAACAACTCAAGTCCGCGTTCGGCTCCTACATGGAAATGAGCAATCGCGCTATCCCGCTCCTGCAATCCGGCAAGACCGGCCCAGCGATCGACATTCTCATGTCCGACGAGGTGATCGGCAAGATGAACGACGCCATGGGTTACTCCGTCAAGGACGTCGACCTCAATGCCACACAGGGCACCGAGGACGCCAAAGGAGTCGCTTCGGCCAGCAGCCGCGCGATCTGGGTGAACCTCATCATGAGCACCCTCATCGTCGTCTTCTGCGCCGTCGTGGGCATCGCGCTCAACCGCACCATCACGCCGCGCATCATCCAGGCGCGCGAGATTGCGCAGCTCCTTTCGCAGAAAGACCTCAGCGCAGACCTTGTCGTCGAGGGGACCGATGAGATCGGTCAGATGGGCGAGGCATTGAACGCCAGCATCGCCGAGATTCGCAGCGTGGTGCGTTCGGTTGCCAAGGGCGCGGAAACGCTCTCGGCTGCAACCACCGAGATCAGCGTCCGCTCCGTGCAGAGTGCGGGCAATGCGCGCACCGAAGCCAGCAAGACCAACCAGATCGCCGCCGCTGCCCAGGAGATGACTGCTACCGTCGCCGAGATCAGCCACAATGCCGAGAGCGCCGCCCAGTCCAGCCGCCAGTCCGCCGAAACTGCGGAAAATGGTGGATTGGTCATGCAGGCCGCCTCAGCCACCATGGAGAAAATCGCTTCCGCCACCAGCACCGTCTCCGACAAGATGGCCTCGCTGGCGCAACGCTCCGAGGAGATTGGCAAGGTCGTCAACGTCATTCAGGAGATCAGCGAGCAGACCAACCTGCTGGCACTCAACGCCGCCATTGAAGCTGCGCGCGCCGGTGAGCATGGCCGCGGCTTCGCTGTCGTTGCCGGTGAGGTCCGCCGTCTCGCCGAGCGCACCAAGGGTGCAACCGAGGAGATCTCCGGCACCATCCGCAGCATCCAGGACGAAACCCGCTCCACGCTGCAGGTGATGGATGAGAGCCGTGCCGCCGTCGAGCGCGGTATGCAGGAAACCGCCAACGCCCGCCAAAGTCTCGAACTGACCATCGAGGCATCCAAGCAGGTCGAGCAGCAGATCAACCTTATCGCCACCGCGGCCACTGAACAGACAGCGGCTTCCGGCGAAATCTCCGAGTCCGCCAGCCAGATTTCGGATCTTGCCAGCCAGAACGTCACCGGTGCCGAAGAGGCCGTGGAGGCGCTCAAGAATCTCTCCTCGCTGGCCAACGATCTGGACGGCATCATCCGCCAGTTCAACCTCGATGAAGACGCGCAGGCCGGGCGAAAGTTCTCCGGCAAGGCACGCGGGGCGCAACCCGCGCTGAGCACGGCCCGTATGTAGCAGGCGCACCTGGAATCAGTTCGCGCCGTCCGGGCCGGATTGCTCGAGGTGTGTAAACCGCGATAGTGGGCTCCGGTGAGCCGATTCCCAATATTCGCTGGGGCCGCCTGAAACGCGAGCGGAGCTCCGGCGCATCCTCTTACCGCTGACCATCGATTTATCCCAGATTTTCATCACCATAGCGCAGCGCTCCAATACAGTTATTCTGGAAATGCGACGGTTCTTGTGGCGGGCACGGCCCTCCCGCGAGGTTTGAAGCTCGGGTGCGGCTGCAGCATCGCACTTCAGGAGAGAGTTTGGGAGACAATTTGGCATGAGCGCGATGAAGTTCGACCTCATCGTCATCGGTTCCGGGCCCGCGGGCCAGCGCGCCGCCGTGGCTGCCGCAAAAATGGGCAAGCTGGTCGCCGTGGTTGAGGCCCGCTCCGTCGTCGGCGGCGTCTGTATTAACACCGGCACTATCCCTTCCAAGACGATGCGCGAAGCGGTGCTCCATCTCTCCGGCTACAACTATCGCTCGGTTTACGGCGTGAATTACCGCGTCAAAGAAAAAATCAGCATGGCCGATCTCGCGTTCCGCGTTCAGTCGGTCATCAAAACCGAGGTGGACGTAACGGAAGCCCAACTCTCGCGCAATGGAATCGACGTGGTGCATGGAGTGGCCCGCTTTATCGATCCAAGTCACGTGCGTGTGGAGGGACCGCAGGGCGACGCGCTGCTTGAAGCCGAGCGCATCATCATCGCCGTGGGCACCAAGCCGGCGGTTTCTGACAAGGTGCCTGTCAACGGCAAGACCATCATCAACAGTGACCAGATCCTCGGCCTTGAGACTTTGCCCCGCTCGCTCATCGTCGTGGGCGGCGGCGTCATTGGCGTGGAATATTGCTGCATGTTCGCGGTGCTCGGCGTACGCGTCACGCTCATTGAAAAACGCAACCGCCTGCTCGAGTTCGCTGACCAGGAGATCATTGAGGCGCTCAGCTATCACCTGCGCGACAGCCGCGTCACCATGCGCCTCGGCGAAGAAGTGGAAAGCGTCGAAGAGCTCGCCGTGCACCCCAGCAGCAAGGACACACTGCTCGGCACCGCGCCGCTCGGCAACGTCGTCGCCAACCTGATGAGCAAGAAAAAAGTCTCCGGCGACGCGCTCCTATATGCCGTCGGCCGTCAGGGCAATGTCGACGACCTCAATCTCGCCGCGGCCGGTCTTGAAGCCGATAACCGCGGCCGCATCGCGGTCGATGAGCACTACCAGACCAAAGTCCCGCATATCTTCGCCGTTGGCGACGTCGTCGGCTTTCCTTCGCTGGCCTCGGTCTCTATGGAGCAGGGCCGCATCGCCGCCGCGCGCGCCTTTGACGATCACGCGGCGAGATCGAATCCCAGTTTCTATCCTTACGGCATCTACACCATCCCCGAGATCAGCTTCATCGGCAAGACTGAAGAGCAGCTCACCGGCGAGGACGTTCCCTATGAAGTGGGCATGGCCTACTATCGCGAGGTCGCGCGCGGCCAGATTCGCGGCGACACCACCGGCCGGCTCAAACTCATCTTCCACCGGGACACGCGCAAGGTGCTCGGCGTTCACATCATCGGCGAAGGCGCAAGCGAGCTGGTGCACATCGGCCAGGCAGTCATGACGCTGGACGGCACGGTTGACTACTTCATCGAGACCGTCTTCAACTATCCCACGCTCGCCGAGTGCTACAAGGTGGCAGCTTTCAATGGGCTCGGCCGGTTGATTCGCTATCAGTCGAACTAATCGGCGCTGTCGTGCGCCGCGAAAGTTAGCCGGCAATCGATTGTGCCTTTTCCCACGGAGGGAGTTATGACTACCGCGATCGGCGTCGTCATGACCGATCATCTCGTCGCCGCCCGGCTGGAAGATCAGCACTTGGCGGGCAAAGTGCTGCGCTATCCCACCGACCCCGGCACGCAGGAGTCACTGGCCTCCATGCCTTCAGGCGATGTGATGGACTTGATCGCGGGGCTTATCGAAGAGCTGACGAAATCCGGGACGGTCAGCGAAAAAAATCCTGTGCAGGCCATCGGCGTCGCCGTTCCCGGATACGTTCGCGCCGGCGTCGTCGAGGAGTCGCCGAATTTGCCTCAGCTCAAGGGGACACATCTGGGAGAAAAGCTCGCTCAAGCCCTCGAAGGCCGTGGCATCTCCGCGCCAGTGCACGTTGCCAACGATGCCGATGCCCTCGCCGCGGGAGTCGCCTTCACGCGCGGCCGCCTCGACCAGCTCACCCGCGTGTGGGCGATTGGCAATGGCATCGGCTATGGCCGCTGGCCACACGCCGAAGGCGTCTGGGAGGGCGGCCACATTACCGTCACTCTCGATCCCAAGGAGAAATATTGCGGCTGCGGCGGCGTCGGCCATCTCGAGGGCATCATGGGCTACCGCGCCATGCGACTGCGCTTTCTCGATCTCGAGCCCGAAGAAGTCTTCGCCCACGCCAGGCAGGGCGACACCCGCTGCCGCGAGTTCGTCGACCTTTGGCACTGCGCGCTTGCCGCGGCCACCTCATCGTTCATCCATCTCGCCGGGCCGGGCCGGTTTTATTTCACCGGCAAGAATGTCGGCTTTCTCGAGTTGCCGCTGCTGCGCAGCCATTTGGAAACCATGGCCCGTATGAGCCCCTTGCAAAGTTTTTCGCTGGAGATTCTGCCGCCTGATGACGAAACCGGATTGATCGGCGCAGCGTACAGCGCACTCGAGGCGAAGGGCGTAATAAAGGGCTAGCGCCCAAATCACCGCATTCTCAGATACGTTCCCGACAGCCGGTCATGCCACGTGAGCCGGTCTTCGTCGAACAGCGCCCACGCCAGCCCCAGCCCCATCGGCAGCACCGACAGCAGCAGGGCAACCAGCCGCGCGTAGCGCTGGTTCTTCATCGGAACCTTCCCGTCCAGCGTGCACAGCCCGATGCCCGCGTACCACATCCCGGGGGTCGCCTTCATCAACGAGAAAAACGCCATCTGGTATCCCGCGGTCACCAGCAACAGCATGAGCGCTCCGCAGACTTCGGCGACCCGGAGGCTTGAGAACACAGCGCCGCTCCACGTGGCCAGCATCACGACTGCAAGAAATCCCACCAGCGTCAGCGTGCCGTCCACCAGGGTCGACAGCCACCGCCGGCTCGCCGGAGCGAGATCGACCACCACCGGCTCGTGGACGCGTGATGAGGCTACTTTTTCAACCTGCGGCTGCGGTTCGGCCACAGCCGCCGCCCGCTCCGCGCGCATCCACTCCGGCGCTGCCTGCTCGTTTGCGGGGGCTATCGCCGGCTCCAGGCTGATTGCCCCGGGATCGACTTCGAAAATGCTCAGTTGCGGTCCCGACTCGGTCGCAGCCAGCGGCCCTTCCACGCGCCGCGGCCGCAGCCTGCGCGTGGCCACCATCTCGCGCGGAAACTGGATCAGGTTCGCGCCGCCAGTCTGTACCTGCGCGCCCTGAATCCTGCCGTCCGCTTCCGGCAGAACCATGTCGTGCCACTCGATCACCGCACCCTCGCTCCCATCATCCCTCAAACGCTGGGCTCCCTGCGGCGCCCGCAATTGCGTTCCGCTCGCCGCCACCGTTCCGGCCGCCGTCTCGATCGCCGGCTGAATCGCATTGTACGATTCGACGGCCAGATGCGGCTCGTTTTTGGCCTGCGGAGCCGCCGCTTCCAGCTCGTCCAGAACCATCTGCACGGCTGCATGCGCGTCCTCCGCGGCCATCTGCGCGGCCTCGGCGGCGCGCATCGCGGCGCGTGCCTCTTCGGCCAGCACCTGGCTGTAGCTTGGCGCATTCGCATAGCGCGCAGCCACGCGTGCAGCGGCCTGCGCGGCCCGACCGGCGCGCGGCTGGCGCCCTCCGTTATGCATCTCCGCGTCTCCAGCCGTTGCATTCTTGCGGCTCATGTGGTCGGCAACGCGCCGGTTCACTTCGAGCTTCCACGAGGGGTAAAGATGGGTAGTGGAGAGTGTGCTCACGTCTCTACGATTCCTTCCGTTGTGCCTTCGGTTCTGTATGGATGCGTGGAATATCCGCGCAGGCACGTCCGCCAAGCCGGCTAACCCGGTTGCAATTCCAAAGCAACTCAATTAAGGAGAGAGATCTGCCAAGGCCGCGGAGACCGCTCCGGCGGCGCGAATTGAATCCGGATTCTCGACCTACCAGAGGGCTTGTGAGTGCGTCCATTCCATATAGCTAGCTTTGTTATGCTGAGCCTTACACCGGTCCTGGACTAGGAATGCGTTCTCGCTTTCTACTGTTTATCACCTTGCTCGGCGGCTTGCGGCTGGCGCTGAACGCCCAGGTGTTAACCAACTCGGTACCATCCCCGCAAGGTGAGACGCAAGGCTCTCGCCAGGCCTCTGCAACCGCCGATTCCGCTACTCTGCCCGACGATCCCGGCCAGGAGACCGTTCCTCTCGCTGTTCCCGAGCCCACGCCCGCAACCGGAACTCCCCTCGACTGGGAAGCGGGCCGCCAGCAGTGGGCAGGCGATACGCTCACCCTCACCGGCAACGTCGTTATTCACTATCGCGACTACGTCATCCGCGCCGACTCCGCGACCTATAACCGCCAAACCACCGAAGTCGAAGCCGATGGCCATCTGCAAGTCGCCGGCGGCCCCAATGACGTGCTCATCAACGCCACGCACGGCGACATGCGCCTCAACATGCACACCGCGCGCTACTACAACGTGAGCGGCTCGCAAGGCGTGCGCGCGCTCGGCCACACCGTCGTATACTCCACACCCAATCCGCTGATCTTCTCCGGCCGTGTCCTGCTGCAGCTGGGCGAAGACCGCTACCGCATCGTCGACGGTTCCATGACGAACTGCCGCTTGCCCCGCCCTGACTGGCGCATCATCGCCCACTCCATCAACCTCGACGACAACAAGGCGTCCACCTCCAACGCGTTTTTTGAGTTTCTCGGCATCCCAATCTTTTACCTTCCCTATCTCCACCATCCCGCCAATGACACCCCGCGCGCCAGCGGCCTGCTCACGCCCGTCATCAGCAACGGCTCCTCGATCCGTGGCTATACCTTCGGCGAGCAGATCTACTGGGCCATCAACCGCAGCATGGATACCGTGATCGGCTCGGAATATTACAGCAAGCGCGGCTGGGCCCCCAATGGCGACTTCCGCTACAAGGGTCCGGGTCTCGATCACCTCATCGCGCGCTGGAATGCCCTGCTCGATCGCGGCATCGAAGAAGAAATCGGCAACACGCTGGCTTCGAGTGGCGCCGTCCAACCGCAGGACAAGCTCGCCGGCCCAGTCGGCTATGAGCTCGTCAACCAGGGCGGCGTTGACGTCACGGTGCTCGGCCGCAAGGACCTCACGGACCGCACCCGCGTCTCCGGAACAATGGAGTACCTGTCGAGCTACGTCTATCGCCTCGTCTTCGACGATAACTACTCGCAGGCCATCAGCTCTGAGGTGGCAAGCGATGTGGTGATTACGCACCAGCACGACGGCTTCGTACCTTCGCTCTGGCTCGACCGCTTCCAGTCCTTCGCCAACACCACCAACGGCAACGAGGTCAAAATCCTCCGCCTGCCGCTCTTGCGTTACGACATCCTCGACCGCCCGCTCGGCAATTCGCCGCTCTATTGGGGTCTCGGTTCCTCGCTCGGCTTTCTCAATCGCTCTGAGCCGTTCTTCCACTCGCGCAACGTCGGCCGGCTCGATCTTTATCCGCACATCTCCGCGCCCTTCACCCTTGGCGGCTGGAGCTTCGTTCCCGAAGCCGCCGTGCGTGACACCGCTTATACCATCAGCCAGATTCCCAATCTCTCGCCCACGCATGAGATTCCTATCATCAGCCACACCCCGCTCAACCGCACCGATCTTGAAGCCGCCATCGACATCCGTGCGCCTGAGCTCGAGCGCGATTTCGTCCTTCCCTTCTTCCATCGCGAGTTGCGCCACGTCATCGAGCCCGAGATCAACTACCGCTACGTCGGCGGCATCGGCCCCACGGCGCGCAATGCGCTTCTCTTCGACACCACTGACATCGCCACCAACGTGAACGAGGCCGGCTTCACGCTCACGCAGCGCTTCTACCTGCGGCCCACCACTCCACGGCCGTGCAAATCCGACGGCTCGGATGACGACGACGGCGCTCAAGACACCCAGGAGACGCAGGGACTCGGGGAGACGCAGCGCGCGCAGAGTGAAAAGCCCGCCGGCGAATGCACTCCGCCTGCGCGCGAGTGGGCGACCTGGGAGATCGCACAGGAGTACTTCATCGATCCCAACTTTGGCGGCGCGCTCATTCCCGGCCGCCGCAACGTCTTCGACTCCACGCTCAATCTCACCGCCGCCGCGTTCCTCACCTCGCCGCGCAATCTTGCGCCCATTATCTCTCGCCTCCGATTTCAGGCCGTTGACAACCTGCGCGTGCAATGGGATCTCGACTACGACACGATTCGCGGCCAGTTCGACGCCGACAATCTCTTCGCGGGTTACAGCTTCGGCAACACCACGCTCGGTGTGGGCCACGCTCTGCTGAATGCCGTCGATGAAAGCATCAACGGCAGCGGACCCTCCACCATCAAGAGCCAGCAGCTACAGCCCTTCCTCGAGATCGGCAAGCCGAGCGGCAACGGCTTCAACCTGGCCATCAATGGCGGCTACGACTTCGTCGAGCACCAGGTGCAGTATGCCGGCGTGCAGGCCGTCTACAACTGGGATTGCTGCGGACTCACGCTCGGCTACCGGCGCTTCGAGCTCGGCACCATCGGCACCACCAGCCGCGATGAGACGCAATGGCTTTACAGCTTCACTCTGGCAAACTTCGGCGCCGTCGGCGACATCCGGCGCTCCAACTCCGTCTTCCGCGACCCCATGCTTCCCCCGGCATACTAGCCCGCGCCCGGTATGAGTCTGATTGGCTAACGTCCCGGCTGGCCAACTCGCCGACCTGCTGACTCGCCGACTTGCTGACTCGCCGACCTGCCGCCGTCCCCGCCTGCCAACCCCGCGATTTCGGCTGTCTTACCCAACCTCTGCGTTATCCTTTCTAAGAGGAAAAACCCATTGCTGCATCGTCGTTTCCTGGCCGGATTGTTGCTTCTCGGCTTTTCTGCGGGCTGCAGGGCGCAAAGCGCGCCGCCGTCTCCGGCGCCCGATCCTGCGCTCAACCGGCGCATTGAAGTTCTGGTTCGCAACCAGTACAGTCTTCCTGCGGACGTCGACGTGAAGGTCGGTGCGCGCACGCCCAGCGAGTTCGCAGGCTACAGCACACTGCCCATTACGCTCTCGCACAACACCAAATCGCAGGTCATCAACTTTCTCGTCTCCACCGACGGCACCAAGCTGGTGCAGATGAACGCCTACGATCTCACCAAAGATCCCGCTGACACCGTGCCCGTTGCGGGCCGTCCCGTTCGCGGCAATCCCGCCGCGAAAGTCACCGTCGTCAACTTCGACGATCTCGAGTGCCCATTCTGCGCGCGCATGCACCAGGAGCTCTTTCCTGCCACCTTCGACCGCTACAAGGATCTCGTCCGCTACGTCTACAAGGACGATCCGCTGACTGAGCTGCATCCCTGGGCCATGCACGCCGCGGTCGACGCCAACTGCCTCGCCGGGCAGAGCGGCGAGATTTATTGGAAGTACGTCGACTATCTCCACGCGCACGGGCAGGAAGTGAGCGGCGAAGATCGCGATCCCGCGAAGAGCTATGCCGCGCTCGATCGCATCGCGCGCCAGGAGGCCACGCTCGGCAAGCTCGATGAGGCAAAGTTGAACGCCTGCATGGCGAAGCAGGATGAAACGCAGATCAAGGCCTCAGTGAAGCTCGCCGAAGACCTCGACCTCGATGGCACGCCGGCGGTTTTCGTCAACGGTGAGCGCTTGAACGGCGGCGCAGTTCCGCAGGATCAGCTTTGGATGGCGATCGATCGCGCGCTTCTCGCCGCCGGCGAGCAGCCGCCTCCGATGCCACCCGCGGCCGCCCCGGTAACGCCCGCAACGAAGCCTGCCGCCGCGCCCTCCGGCGACAGCAAATAGTACGCGGCCGGTATCGGTGTTATGGGCCGGTTTGAAAGGGGCTATGCCAAGGCCGGTTTCGCGATTTATCCTTGAATGCCGGGGCTCCTCGAAGCCCGGCAGGAGAGTTGATCTTGCAAGTCTCGGCTGTTTTTGCACCACGTGTTCGTTTTGCCGCGCTTCTTTTCGCGTGCGGCGCTGCACTCCTCGCTTCGTCCGGTTGCCATCGCGCCACACCTGCTGACGTGGTCGCAACGGTAAACGGCAAGGAACTCCTTCGCTCCGAGCTGGAAACGAACTACCAGATCAGCCTGGAGGGCGGCCCTCCACCGCCGTCGTCGCAGGAGGCCGACATCCGCCGCCTCAATGTCCTCCACCAGATGATTCAGGACGAAATCCTGCAGCAGCAGGCGGCCAAGCTCAACCTCACCGCCAGCGACGAGGATGTGAACGCCAAGCTCACCGAGATCAAAGCGCCTTACACCGAAGACCAGTTTGAGAACATGCTCAAGCAGCGCAATCTCTCGCTGGACGACTACAAGCGCGAGTTGCGCCGCGGGCTCACGCGCGAGAAGCTCATCAACAAGCAGATTGAATCCCGCATCAACGTCACGGACGCGGAGATCGCCTCCTACTACAACACGCACAAGGCCGACTTCGATCTCATTGAGCCGCAGTATCACATCGCGCAGATCGTCGCGGCCGCGGCGCCCGCGCAGCAGGCCAACAATCCGCAGAACAACAAGGCGACCAGCGAGGCCGATGCGAAAAAGAAGATCGATGCGCTGTACAATCGCCTCGAAAGCGGCCAGGACTTCTCAACCGTCGCGGCAAACTACTCTGAGGATCCCAACACCGCATCCACAGGCGGCGATATGGGATTCGTGCGCGAATCGCAACTCCACGCCGATCCCGAGGTCTACGACGCGATCAGCAAGCTCAGGCCCGACCAGTTCACCCCGCCGATGCCGGTACCGGATCCCGGTCCCGGCCACAAGGTCGAGGCCTACGCCATCTACAAGCTCATCTCCCGCGAGCCCGCCGGCCAGCGCGAGCTCACCGATCCACGCGTGCGCCAGGAGATTCATCAGCGGCTGCATGACCGCCAGGAGCAGTTGCTGCAGACCGCTTATCTCGAGCAGCTCCAGGATGAAGCGCGCGTGCGCAACTTCCTCGCCGAGCAGATTCTCAAGCAGGGCGGCCAGTAGCCGCCCGCGCAAGCGGCTTAGAACTTCGCCTGCGCCTCAGCTCCGGAATAATGGATCGTCCGGTCCGGCGCGGCCGTCGCATCCCCTCCCACGCCGTGCCCCACCGCCACCATCACCACGTTGAACGTGTGCTCAGCCTTCATCCCCGGGAAGCTTCCCTCGCGCGCGCCAATCGTGAGCGTGCGCGCCGCGTCATTCCAGTGCAGCGGAATCACCGCACGGGCGCCGTGCTCGTAGCCGTAGCCGTCTCCCGCGTCTTCGTACAAAGCAAATTCGGCATCCGCGCCCGCATATACGCGCAGCTCGATGGGATCGCTTGCCTGCCCCGCATATTCGATCGCCGGACCCATCGGCAGAATCGATCCCGCCCGCACCGCAAGCGGAATGCGCTCCAGCGGCGCGGGCGCCGTCACCTCTCGTCCACCCTCCGTCCGCTCACCCGTCCAGAAGTCGTACCACGCTAGGCCGGCGGGCAGGTACAGCGTGCGTGACGTTGCGTGCTCGGTCAGCACCGGGCTCACCAGCAGATCGGGCCCGAACAAGAACTGATCGCCTATCTCCCACGTCGCCGGATCTTTGCGGAAATCCATCACCAGCGGCCGTTGGATGGTGTAATCCTCGCTCGTCACCTTCCACGCCAGCGAATACACATACGGCATCAGCCGGTAGCGCAGCCGGTCGATAGCCACCAGCGCCGGCAGCACCTCGTCGTAGGTCCACAGCTCGTTATTGTCGCGATGCCCATGCGTCCGGAAGACGGGGCAGAACGCGCCATACTCGAACCACCGCGTGTACAGCTCCTGGTACGCTGCCTTGTCCGCGACAATTGCCGTTGGATGATAGCCACCGATGTCCGTCGTCCAGTAGGGATAACCCGACAGCGCGAAGTTCAGCCCTGCCGGCACCTGTCGCCGCAGCGCCCACCAGCTGCTATACACGTCGCCTGACCACACAGCTGCTCCATTGCGCTGCTGGCCCAGGAACGCCGAGCGCGTCAGCAGGAACACGCGCTTGTCCGTGCCTGTCGCCTTCCATCGCGCCGCCACGTCGCCGGTGTGCGCAAAAGGAAAGATGTTCGTGTATTCCAGTCCCGGCCCGATGTGCAGCTGCTTGTCGCGCAGAATCGCGTCGCCGACGTGCGGCCACGCCTCTTCCGGCTCTGAGCTGTCCAGCCAGAAAGCATCCCACCCCTGCGCGAACAGCTTGCCCACGAACTGGTTCCAGAAAAAATCCGCCGCCGCGGGATTTGTCGGGTCGTACACCTGCGCGCCCGGCACGTCGAAGCCCTGCGCGGCCATCTGTTTGTAGTTCGCGGCGCTCGTATCCATCAGGGCCCACGCCGAGATCATCGCGTGCACATGCTCGTCATGCAGCGTCTTCAGCTCCGCCGGCACGTCGGTGTAGCCGGAGTTGAACACCGGATCGCCCTTGCCGCCCTCCTTCCACCAGTACCAGTCCTGCACCAGCCCATCCATCGGGATGTGCCGTTCGCGATAGCCCGCCGCGACCGCCAGCTTCTCGTCTTGCGTCTTATAGCGGTCCTTCGACTGAAACAGCCCGTAGGCCCACTCGGCGAAGAGCGGCACATGCCCGGTGAGCGTGCGGTATTCGTGCACGATCGTGTCCATCTCTGGCCCATAAAGCAGGTAAAAATCGATCTGCGGAGCGGCCATCGATTCCAGGTTCAGCTCCAGCGGAAATCGGTTGTCCGCATAGCTGAACGATGCTGTGTTCCACAGGATGGCGTAGCCCTTGCTTGAGACCAGCAGCGGAATCGCAATGTCGGTGTTGTTCTGCCCCAGCTCCACCGTTGCGCCGCGATAGTTGAACATCCCGTTCTGGTGCTGCCCGAGCCCATAGAGCGCTTCGCTCGCATCGGGCCCGAATCGATCCTCGACATGGTAGAGTCCCGTGGCCTCCGACTTGAGATAAGTCCGCGGAAGATTCGGCCGCTCATGGGTCAGCGCCTCGCCGCTTGCCGTCTTGAAACTCAGGCTCGCGTCGCGCAGCGCCAGCGTCACCGCCAGTTTCGCCGTGGTCAGCGTCACCGTGACGCCTGCGGGCGTGGTCGCCGCACCGCCACCAGGCGTGCCTGACTGGGTGAACTCGAAGGCCGCGCCTGAGCACGCCTGCTCCCGCGGCAGCATCCACGGCTGATCCTCGGCCGCAGCCGACGCGCCAACCGGCCGCGCCGTCACATGCAGAACGGAATCGCTGCATACCGTCACTACAAGCGTTTCCCGATCGTTGTGCGCTGTCATGCCGTCCGCGGCCCGCGCCGCTTCAGCCGCAGCGGGACGAGCTATCTCCTGGCCCGGCGCCAAAGAAGTGGAGACCCAAAAGCATGTAACGAAAAGAACAGCGAGGCGCGGAACGCAAAACGGATCGTGCACAGAAAACTCCCTCACAAAGAGAAACGGCCTCCGCGCTCTGCGAAGGCCGTGTGGTATTGCCGGTTGAGCCAGCTCACTTCAACTGGCCGCTCGAATCCATCGTGATGCCGCCTGGGCCCTGATTTTTCTTGTTCTCGTTCGCCTTGCGGGTATCCATCGCGTCGGTGCGCCACTTGTCGGCCTGCGCCAGGTCCTCGGTCACGGCCGCGTTGTTGCCGTAGTCCACGTCGGCCTTGCGGCGGTAAATCAGGTTCAGATACGCCATCGCGTCGTCGTAGTTGGGCCGGTTCTGCACCGCCTCGTTGAGGTACTGCAGCCCTTCGTCCACCAGCGGCTTGTTCTCCGCCGCCAGCGGCTCCATCACCTTCTTGGGAGCCTTCACATTACCTTTGCCGTCGTCGTTCAGGCCCGCATCCTGCAGCGCTTTCAGCGTGTTCTCGTGCGCCTTGGTCCAATCGATCACGCCGACCGTATACGCCGCCTCGGGATCCTTGGGGTCGACAGCCAGCACCTTCTTTTGCCACTCTTCCGCGTTGTCCAGCTGCTTCACGCTGAAATAAATGCCCGCGATCTGCTTCATGCTGTTCACGTCGTTCGGATTGGTGGTCAGCACCTGTTTGAAGATGTCGATGGCCTGATTGGCCGTCTTCAGATTGTCCGGCGTGTCCATCCCCGGAACGACGTTCTGCGCCAGTGCCGTCGCCAGGTAGGTCTTCGCCATCGGCAGGTTCGGGTCCAGCTCGGTCGCCTTCTGGAAATGGTCGATCGCCTCTTCGTAGTGAGCGCTCTTGTAGGCTTCCACTCCCTTGTTCAAGTGGTCGCGGGCCTCAAGCTGATTGCACCCGCTCATCCCGAGCACCGTGCAGGTCAACGCAACCCCAAGCGCCCAATAACGTGCTGTACCATTCATTTTCTTATCTTCTCCTTAAGGCGCCGGCTCTCGGGCCGCGCACATCGTCCTTTGCAACCGGCTGCGGACGGGGCAACCATAACCAAAATCGCAATTCTAGCACCTAGCGCCCGAAGCAAATTTCTTTGTGACGCCGGCGAGTCCCCGCTACTGGCCCTCTTGGATCTTCGGCGTCATCAGTCCGATGTGATCCACGTTCGCGGCCCTGCCGATGTCGATCACGTCCGCGACGTAGGCAAAGTTCACATCATCGTCGCCCCTCACGAACATCACGCGCTCGGCGCGGTTGGCGTAGATCTCGGTCAGCTTCGGCAGCAAGTCCGCGTGGTTCACGTCCGTCTCGTTAATCTTGTACGTCGGCTGCTGGCCGGCGTGATAGATCACCTGCACCACGATCGTGCGGTCGTTCTGCGGCGGCTGTTGCTGCGGGTTCTTGGGCGGCTGCGGCACAAGCGCATCCAGTCCCTTGGGGGTCACCGGGACGATGACCATGAAGATGATCAGCAGCACCAGCAGAATGTCGATCATCGGCGTGACGTTGATTTCGCCCATCGCGCCACTACCGCCGCCAGTTGAAAATGCCATGGCTTCAACTCCTCAATTTCCTTTGAAATCGTCCGATCAATTCTCGCGGCCCGCTCTCTTTGGCCGCCCCTACTCGCCGCCCGCTTCTCCGAGTTCGCGCTTCTGCGTCAGCAGGCCCACTTCTTCTACGCCGGCCGTGCGCACATCGTCGATGGCGTCTTCCACGCTCTTATATTGTGCGCGCGCATCTGCCCGGACGTAGACCGTCTTGTCGGTCTTGTCCTGCAGCTTGTCGCGAACCAGGCTTCCCAGCTGGCTGGGATCCACCTTGTTCTGGCCCAGGAACACCGCACCGTCGCGCGTCACCGCAATCACGATCGCGTCGTCCTTGTCGGCGTCGGGCATCGACGTGGGATTCTCCACCTTGGCCATGTCGATCTGCACCTTGTTCTGCAACATCGGCGTGATGACCATGAAAATAATGAGCAACACCAGCATCACGTCCACCATCGGTGTCACGTTGATGTTCGAATTTACTTTACGTCCTTCATCACGAACTGCGACTGCCATTTGCTGGGCTCCGTGCGTTTGATTTTTTATGCCGGAAACGGTCCGGATTTCTTCCAATTCAAGCAACCCGCGCGAACATCAAACCGCCGGGCGGAAGAGCTTTGCTCCGCCGCCCCGCGAAAATCTCGCTCAAGCACCAAGCCGCTTCGCTTTTAGCGCTTGTGGCTCTGCTTGATGAAGTAGTCCACCAGCTCGCTCGAGGAGTTGTCCATCTCTACGTCGAACGCCTCCACTCGGCCGGTGAAATAGTTGAACGCCATCACGGCGGGGATGGCCACCAGCAAACCGAACGCGGTGGTCACGAGAGCTTCGGAGATTCCGCCTGCGACGGCGCCGATACCCGAGGTCTTCTGGGTGGCGATGGCGTCGAACGCGTGCAGAATGCCGACCACGGTGCCGAACAGGCCGACGAACGGAGCCGTGGAGCCGATCGTTGCCAGCACCGACAGTCCCCTCTTCAGCTTGGCGTGCACAATGGCTTCGGCGCGCTCCAGTGCCCGGCCGGCGCTGGCAATGGTCTCATCCGTTGCCTGGCCGGAGGACGCACGGAACTCCTGCAGGCCGGCCGTGACCACTTCCGCCAGGTGCGATTTCTTGTTGCGGTCGGCGATCTTGATCGCCTCCTCCAGCTTGCTGTCCTTCAGCGCGCCGGCAACCTTGGGTGCGAACTCGCGCGACTGCTTGCGGGCCGCGGAGAAATAGAGGTAGCGGTCGATCATCACCGCCAGCGACCAGACTGACTCGATGAACAGAACGATGGCCACCGAGCGCGCCATCCATGCCATGTGGCTCCACAGCTGCAACGGGCTGAAGCCGACGGTCTGCTCGTCCTGGAACATCGCCAGGCTGTTAAACGTGTGCGAAGCGTAATGCGAGAGCTGAGCGAGAATCACGAATCGTTCCTCCTAAGGAGATTCTTTTGGACTGAGATGCACCCGGCAATTCGGGCAATTTTAAGGAATGCGGCCAACGCGGATTGGGCATTCAGGTCAAAAAGCAAAACTCCCTGCCAGACAGCGGCAGGGAGCGAGAGATCAAATTATCCACCAAGGGTGAAGACCACGTTCACGGTGGTATCCACCTCCACAGGCTCGTTGTTCAGCAGGTAAGGCCGGTAGCGCCACTGCCGCACCGCGTCCAGCGCGGCTTGTTGCAGCATCGCCGGGCCGCTCACCACTTTCAGGTTCTGGATCGTGCCCGTCTTCGAGATCGTGGCCTGCAGCACCACCGTTCCCGATACGCGCGCCGCCTTGGCGATTGGCGGGTAGGTCGGCGAGGTCTTCTGCAACAGCAAACCTTGCGATACGCCGGCCGAAATGTTCACCTTCTTGGGGGGCGCGGCCTGCACCTTCGGCGCGTTGCCGCTGCCGAACATGCTGCCCATCACGCCGTTGCTGCTGCCGCCCATGCCATCCATTCCCGCCACGCCAAAGTTGGACGGCGGAGCTTCCTTTTCGGACACCATCTGGATGTTGTGCGGAATCTTGGTCGGCGCTGTCAGCTGGTTGTTCATCATCTCCGACTGCACGTGAACCACGTGAATCTCTGGAGGCGGCGGAGGCGGCGGGGGCGGTGGAGGCGGTGGAGGAGCAGTAAGAACGGTTGCCATCAGCGCGGTCGGAAGCGCTTCAGGATAGATCAGAGGAATGAGAATCAGCAGAATAAGGATGCCGGCATTGACTCCGCCGGTGACTAACATCCATCGGCCGCTCTTTGTCTTGATCCTGCTTCCGGATTCAAATGTGGAATCTTCAAACATGGCCAACCTCGAGATCGGGTTTGGTTACTTCTATTTTTAGACACCGCACGCGGACTAAATGTTCCCGGCGATGCATGCCCCTTATAGAAGTGTGACCACCTTATCAGACAGAGAGCGTTTGCTGCAAAGAGTGCTGCAAATGTGGTGCAATTTCCAGCGTTCTAAGATGGAACTCATCCGGCTGGACCGCGTGGCCAGGTCTCAAATCAGCAATCCACGCACCGCTGAAGATACTGACGCCGATCGTAACCCCCGTGTTGCCTGTGGTCCGGCGTGCATCTCCACTTCGTTTGAAGTTCTTAACTCAAATCGAGCGCGTTGTGTCCGACTTTCGGCCACTCGTCGTGATTTGCCTCGCCCTTTAGCGCTGCTAAGTCTTCGAGCGCCGCGCAGCCGGCAGCGCCGCAGCCTTGCCCTTGCCTGCGCGGAACTGCTGCCACGCTACGAGCATGGGCGCCGCAACCGCGATCGATGAGTAGGTTCCAATGAGAATGCCCACCACCAGCGCAAAGGAGAATCCGTTCAACACCTCGCCGCCGAAGATGAACAGCGACAGCACGGTGAGAAACGTCAGCCCCGACGTCAGCACCGTCCGGCTAAGCGTCTGGTTGATGCTGCGGTTCACCACGTCTTGCAGCGGCTCCCGGCGGCTGATACGGAGATTTTCCCGGATGCGATCGAAGACTACGATCGTGTCGTTCATCGAGTAGCCGATCAGCGTCAGGATGGCCGCAATCACCGTCAGACTGATCTCGCGTCCTGTAAGCGCGAACGCGCCAATCGTGATCAGCGTGTCATGAAAGCACGCCACCACCGCCGCAACACCGTAGATCAGCTGGAAGCGGAACCAGAGATACACCAGCATGCCCGCCATCGAAAGCAGAGTCGCCTTCAGCGCCTGCTGTTCCAGCTGCTTGCCTACGGTCGCGCCCACCGCATCCACCTTGATCCCGCTGTCATCGAATGGATTGTTGTAGTGCGCGTGCAGGGCGTTCACAATCTCCTGCCGGCCCGCGTCGAGCGAGTTCTCGTTCGTCACCTCGGGTACGCTGATCAGCACCTCGTTCAGGCTCGCCTCGTCGTAAGGCTGGATGCGCGCGTCCTTGAGCCCTGCCGCATCGGTCGCTCTGCGGATCGCGTCGATATCCGGCCGCTGCTGGAATTGCACCTGCACTTCGGTGCCGCCGCGAAAGTCGATGCTCAACGGCACAGGTGTGCCGGTATGCGTCCAGTTCCAGCTCATTTTCACAATGCCGGCCACGCTGAAGATCAGAGAAAAGGCCAAGAAGTACCACTTGTACCCCAGCCAGTTCACATTGACGCCGCGAAAAAATTCCACTGCTTCTCTTCCCTTCTTGCCTGCCGGATGCTCTGCGCTCCCGGCTCTTTGCCCTTAGCCCTGTCTTACTATTCCCTATTCACTACTCCCTACTCACTGTCTTCAGATCGAAACCATCTCGCCGGGCTTCAGCTTGTTCAAATGCGCCTCAAAGATCACACGCGACACATAAACCGCCGTGAACAGGTTGGCCAGCAGACCGAAGGTCAGCGTAGTCGCGAAACCCTTCACCGGCCCGGTTCCGAACAGGAACAGGATTGCTGCCGAAACAATCGTTGTTACGTGCGTGTCGACGATCGTGACCCACGCATGCGCAAATCCCTGGTCCACCGCCGCCGATGCCGCTTTGCCGGCGCGAATCTCTTCTCGGATTCGCTCAAAGATGAGCACGTTCGAGTCCACGCCCATGCCGATCGTCAGGATCACGCCCGCAATTCCCGGCAGCGTCAGCGTCGCTCCCGAGTAGCCCATGAACCCGAGCAGAATAATCAGGTTCAGGAACAGCGCCAGGTCCGCGTTGACGCCCGAGCTGCGGTAGTAGATCAGCATAAAAGCCATTACCACCAGTACGCCGACGATCGCCGAGGTCACGCCCTCGCGAATCGAATCCGCTCCCAGCGATGCGCCCACAGTGCGGTCTTCGAGGAAATTGAGCGAGGCCGGTAGCGCGCCCGTGCGCAGCATCTTCGAGAGCAGCGTAACCTCTTCCTGGCTGAACCTGCCCTCGATCACACCGGTGTCGTGAATCCCTTCCTTGATCACCGCGTCGCTGCGCACGTGGTCGCCCATCACCACTGCCATATATTTGCCGACATTGGCGCTGGTGTAGCTCCAGAACTTTTCGCCGGCTTCGTCGGTCAAGGTGAAGCTCACCTGTTGCTGGCCCGTGTTCTGGTTGGTCGTCGGAACCGCGGAGCGGAAGTCAGTACCGGCGACCACCGGCGCGCGCTCCAGAATGAACACCGTGTTGGGATCGCTGCCGCACGCCATCTCCCCCAGGCAGGGCACAATCATCTGGTCCGGCGGAAGCGTACCGCCCACGCTGGCCAGTGCAGCCTGTTCGCTGGGGAAGCTCTGGCCGTCACCCACAACGGCATGAATCTCCAGCCGCGCTGTCGACTGGATAATCCGCTTCACCTCATCCAGGTCGCTCACGCCCGGCAGCTCCACCAGAATCTGGTTCTGGCCCAGGCTGTAGGGTGCGATCTCCGGCTCCCTCACGCCCAGCTCGTCCACGCGGTCGCGGATCGTCTCGATCGCCTGCTGCACCGTCCGTTCGTCGAGATCGTGCTCATACACCGGTTTCATCGTCAGCGTGAATGAGGTCTCGCTCCCGCCGCCGCTTACGTCGTACTCGTTCGAATACTTTTCATCCAGCAGCGTGCTGATGCCGCTCGATTGCCCCGTCGAAGTGCCCTGGATCTGGATCGTGTCCGGCTTCTTTGGGTCCGGCTTCACCACCTGCGAAAAGCTCAGGTTGCCTTTATGCATGTCCGATTCGATCGACTGAACCGTCGAGTCGGTCTCCGCGCCTACCGCTTCGGCAACCTGCACTTGCAGAATCAGGTGCACACCACCCTGCAGGTCCAGCCCCAGGTGGATCCGGTTGGTCATCGCGGCCAGCAGATCCTTGCCCGTCACGCCTTTGGGAATTCCAAAGATTCCGTACAGGCAAACCAGCAGGAAAGCCAGGATCAGCACAATCTTGTTTCTGAGGTTCTTCTTCATCTCACTTCTCTGCTCTGGGACTTAGGAGTTCGAGGAGCTCTCCTCGGTGGTCACTGAAGCGATGGCGGTTTTGGCCACTTCCAGCTTCAGGTTGTCGGGCGCAACGCGAATAATATACGAGTCGTCCTTGATCGAAAGAATGATGCCGCGAATCCCACCCGAGGTCGTCACCCGGTCGCCTGTCTTGATGCTGGAGAGCATGCTCTGCCACTGCTTTTGCCGCCTCTGCTGCGGCCGGATCATGAGGAAATAGAGCAGCGGAATAAACAGCAGGATGGGCAGCATGGAGATCAAGCTGCTTCCCGATCCCATCGGTGGTGTCACCGCCCACAACGCAAAACTCGCCAGAACATTCATCAATTCGCTCGCGTCCTTTGCTCAACCCACGGCCGGCTGCTGCCGCCTCAGGGCACAGGCTCACTCGGCCCTTGCTGCCGGCGCCTGACAAGGAAAATTTGTCTCCGGGAATGGTGCTTGAGCTCGCGCCGCCTTCGGCGCCAGCCCTGGAAGGAGGGTTTGCAGCGACTCCAGCGTTGCATCCCGCGCACAATGCCTGAAACCGCCCGGCTTTTGCGCGCCGTAACCCTACCACCGCCTGCTTCCTGTTCGACACGGCAAATCCGCCGGAATCCGGCCAGCAAAATCACACACTTGCTCCCGAAAACCCGCAGAATGCCTAACCCTGATAAGAAATGTGCGGACGTTGCGGTGTCAAGGCGCGACAGCGCCTCGAAATGTCTATTCTGGCGGCTCCGCCAGCTCCCAATACCGCTGCCCCGGAATGGCGCACGGCATGCACAGCGTCTCGCCATTTACCTTCACCACGCGGCCAAAGTTCACTCCCTCGCCGCATTGCGCGCAAGCCAGCCGCTGGCCGCGGTTGCCCGGCATCTCGGCCTCGCCCATCGCAACCCGCACCCACTGCTCGCTGAACAGCTTTTCGTCCGGCAGCTCCCGGTAGGCCCGCATCTGCTGTTGCTTTTTCTCGAGCTCCGGATAAAGCTTCTGCGCCAGCTCGCGCGAGTCTTCCCCAGCAACGATGCGAATCGCCCGGCCGGTCTCGAGATTGACGAACGTCGCCGCCATCTTGCCCCAGTCGCGGAACTTCAGCGCGCGCTTGCCCAGCCGGCATCCTGTCACCAGCCCGATTGCGTCTGTCGCGCACCGGTCGATCTCCACATACGTGATCAGCCGCTTCCGGTCCGTCCCACGCGGGTCGCCGATCCCCAGCCGCGACAATCCGAGCAGCGCCATGCGCACGCCGAGAATCTGCCCCGCGCACAAGTGCCCGTGCACTGTCTCCGCCTGCCTGAGTAGTTCGTCGAAGGATTCCATCGGCTCTATCTATTGTCTGTCATCTGAGCCCACGTAATGAGCCCAGCCAAATGAGCCCACGTAAATGAGTCCGGGTAAATGAGTCCAGGTAAATTGCAACCGGGAGATGGCTTGTCATCCTCAGGGGAGGTCGCCACGGCGGACGGAGTCGAAGGATCTGCGGTTGCTTTACCGAAATCCTCTCACCGCAATGCCCCGCTAACTCGCTAACCTGCCAGCTCGCTGACCTGCTGACTTGCTAACCCGCCGGGTGCCCCATCCTTTCGCAGCCTTATCGCAAAGGGGTGGGAAGCCATGAATCTCAGCTGCCTCGCCGAGTCGGCGATCCGCCGACCCGCTAGTTACTCGCTTCCGGCGTCTCTGCCTCATCTTCTGTATCTTCCACCAGCACCGCCGACCCGGGAACCAGGTCGTAGCTCACCGCATCTTTCCCCGCCGGGTGAAAAGTAATCTTCAGCGGCTCGCGCTGCCAATCCGGCCGCGCGCACGCCGGCTCGGGCGGATTCGCTGCATCGAATGCCATGAGTTTCTTCGCCAGCATCGGCTTGCGCGCCGCCACCTGCGCCACCACCGCATACAGGCTCTTGCCCGTCGCCGTCAACCCGCAGTACGCCGCGTAGTCGCGGAACCAGCTCACCTGGCTCACGCCTGGATCGTAGTCCGGCAGCTTCAGCGCGGTCACGCGCCCCGTCACGCGATCCACCAGCAGCCACGGCCCACGCTGCCACACCCAGTGGCCCATCCCCGTAGCCTTGTCGCCGGGCAGCGATTTATCGCCGGGCAAAGAATCGTTCAATCGGATCACGCGCCGCACCGCGAAGCTGCGATCCGTCACGTCATGCGCGTCGCCGGTGGTCCACTCCTTGAGCACGCCATCCACCAGTAGCGCGCGAATCTTCAGCGAGTCCTCGCCGGGAGCGGCGCCCGCCGGGTCGCCTGCTTTGGAATAGGGAACATGTCTGACCGCCCCCAGCACCACCGAGTGCGGCTTGGCGCTCGCTGTAGGCCCAAGCGCCACAACCAGCAGCACAACACCAAAAGTTACAGTTCGCTTGAACCCGGGCCCGATCGACACACGAAACCTCGCTGAACAACGAGAGGAGGTCTGCCTTGCTGGAGAAGTGCCCTTATCCTAACTCAAAAACAGTTAGCTGGATCGCAGAATTTTGACTCATGGTCTTGAAGGGGGCGCACAGCTTCAGCCGCGCCGAAACGGCTCCAAGAAATGAGGGGCTTTCGCCGATCCGCGAACCTAATTGCCAGGGGCGACCGATAGCGCAGCCTAAACCCCCGCCTCCACCGCCCGCGCCACGCGGAACGCCGTGCTCTCGCCGAAATGACGCGCCATCACCTGCATCCCCACCGGCAATCCAGCCTTCGTCGTGCCGCACGGTACCGACACGCCGCAGATTCCCGCCAGGCTCGCCGTCACCGTGTAGATATCGGCCAGATACATCGCCATGGGATCGCCCGTCTTCTCGCCCAGCTTCCACGCCGGAACCGGCGAGGTCGGCGTCACTATCGCGTCCACCTCGGCAAACGCGCGCAGAAACTCCTCCGCGAGGATCCGCCGCACCTGCTGCGCCTTCAGATAGTAGGCGTCGTAGTAGCCCGCCGACAGCGCATACGTCCCCAGCAGAATCCGCCGCTTCACCTCGGCGCCAAATCCCTCATCGCGCGAGTTCGAGTACATCGCCGCCAGCGTCTCCGAGTGCGGCGAGCGATACCCATACCGCACGCCATCGAACCGTGCCAGGTTCGCGCTCGCCTCCGCTGTCGCCACAATGTAATACGCCGGAACCGCGTACTTGGTGTGCGGCAGCGTCACCGGCTTCACCTGGCAACCGGCCGCTTCGAGCGCGGCAATCCCCTTCTCCACGGCCGCGCGCACCTCCGCGTCGAGCCCCTCGGCGAAATACTCTGCCGGCACGCCGATGCGCAGTCCCTTCACCGGCTTGTCGCTCTCCGCGGCGTAATCCTCCACTGGCGCGTCCGAGCTCGTCGCGTCCTTCGCGTCATGCCCGGCAATCACTCGCAGCACCGTCGCCGCATCGCGCACGTTGCCCGCGAACGGCCCGATGCGATCCAGCGACGAGGCGAACGCGATCAGCCCATACCGCGAAACCCGCCCATACGTCGGCAGCACGCCCACCACGCCGCAAAAGCTTGCTGGTTGCCGGATCGATCCGCCCGTATCCGTTCCCAGCGTGGCCGCGGCCATGTTCGCCGCCACAGCCGCCGCCGATCCGCCGCTCGATCCGCCCGGCACCCGCTCCGGATCCGCCGGATTCCGCACCGGCCCATATGCCGAATTCTCATTCGAAGAGCCCATCGCGAACTCGTCGCAGTTCGTCTTGCCCAAAAGCACCGCGCCCACCGCCTCGAGCCGCGTCACTGCCGTCGCGTCATAGGGCGGCTCGTAGCCCTGCAGAATCTTCGACCCCGCCGTCGACGCCGCACCCTTCATCACCAGCACGTCCTTGATGCCCACAGGCACCCCGGCCAGCGGCGGCAGCGGATCGCCCTTCTTCGCCATCGTGTCCACGCGCTCCGCCTGCGCCAGCGCGCGCTCCTTCGTCAGGCTCAAATAAACATTGAGCAGCGGATTCTTCTTCTCGATCCGCTCGTAGTACTCCCGCGCGAGATCGGCAGCCTTCACGCGCCCCTCCACCACGCCCGCGCGCAGCTCGGCCAGCGTCTTCGGCGTCTCCACAAGATTCTCAATTACGAAATTCTCAGCCATCGTCCCGCCCGGCGTTCTCTTTCGTCCCTAGTCCCTAGTCTCCGTTCCCTGTTCCCTGACCCTGATCACTGCCGGGGTCCCCGGCGAGCGATTGTTGCTCTGGGGTGGCTGATCACTGTCGTTCAATCACCCTCGGCACCTTGAAGAACACTCCGTCGCTTTCCGGCGCCTGCGCCATCACCACCGCGCGATTGAGCGAAGGTTCCATCACATCCGGCCGCGGCGCGGCAATCGCATCGCTCGCCAGCTCGCTCACCTGCGCCAGTGGCGTCACGCCCTGCGTATCAACCTGATTCAGCTCCGCCACGTGGTCGAGAATCGCGTTCAGGTCGCGCATCATCCCCTGCGTCTCGTCCGGCGTCAGCTCCAGGTGCGCCAGCTCTGCCACGCGTTCCACGTCTTCCACGGTGACTTTTTCGCCCATGCAACCGTCCGCTCCGCATGCCTGCGGCGCCGATTTCGCGCCGCGCGCGCGCTCGATTTCCGAGTCTCAAGTATATCCGGTCGTAAATTGCTCTCAGTCCACCGTCAGCGTCAGGTTCACCTCGTGCGACACGCCGTTCGCGGTCACCGTCACCGGAATCGTGTACGTCCCTGGCGTCGTTCTCGACCCTCCGCCCGATCCGCCGGTCCCGCCGGTTCCGCCGCCCGAGCTCACGCAGCTCGTCGCGCCGCCCGTGAGCAATGTCAGCATCGCCATTGCCACAAAGATTCTTCTCCGTTTGCGCATTGCCAGCGGCAACAGCAGCAGCGCGCATGCCATCGGCGCTGCAGGCCACAAACTCCGCCGTTCCAGGCGAACGCTCGACCCGCTTCCCGTCGCAATCTCCACTTCCACATTGCCCCGCACGCCCACACTCAGCGTCTCGCTCGTCGGATTGAACACGCATTGCGCATTCGGCGGCAGCGTTCCGCACACGAACGAGAACGATCCGCCCGCGCCGTAGGGCGTAATCACCAGCGTGTAGTTGGCCTGCTGCCCGCTCGCCACCGTCTCGCTCGCCGGGCCCGATAGAGCAATCGCAAAATCGAATCCTGCACCCGTCAGCGCCACCGTCACCGGCGCAGCCACTCCTGCGGCGGTCGCCGTCAGCGTGCCGCTCGCCGCGCCCGGTGCAGTCGGCCCAAAAATCACCCCCGCCGTGCAGCTCGCGCCCGCCGCCAGCCCACCTGTACAGCTGTTTTGCGTAATGCTGAAGGGCGCCGGCGCCGCTAGCGTCAACGTCCCGGTCGCAAACGCCGACGAGTTCGTCAGCGTCACCGATTGCGCGCTGCTCGTCTGGCCCGCGCCGACCACAGCAAAGTTGAGCTGCGTGGGATTCGCTGTCAGCCCACCTGCAAACTGCCCGAATCCGTTCAGCGGCACGTTCACCGCGGCCACGCCAAGCGTCGAAGTCGAAATTACCAGCGTCGCCGCAATCGCACCCGTCCCGCTCGGCGTAAACACCACCTGCGCGGTACAGCTCGCTCCGCTGTTCAGCAACGCGCCGCAAGTCGTCGTCGAAATCGCGTAGCTCGCGGCCGCCGAGCCCGTCAACTGGAACCCGATGTTGGCCAGCGCCGCTCCGCCGCTGTTTGTGATCGTCAGCGCCTGAGGCACGCTCGCCACGCCGGGCTGCTGGCTGGTAAAGGTCAGGCTCGTGGGGTTCACGCTGATCGCGCCCGGCGTCGTGCCCGTTCCGCTCAGGCTCACCGTCTGCGTGCGCAGCGCGTCGCCAATCGTCAGCGCGCCCGTCACCGCGCCCAGTTGCGTCGGCGCAAACTGCACATTGATCGTGCACACCGCACCCGCCGCCAATTGCGTCGTGCAGTTATTCGTCTCCTGGAACTCCGCGCTCACCCCGATCGCAATTCCAGTCAGCGGCAGGTCGCCGGTATTCGTGATCGTCACCGGCTGCGCCGCCGAAAGCTGCCTCTCCGCCGTCGCGGCAAATGTGAGCGACGCCGGATTCAAAATATCCGTCGGCGGCGCTTGACCCGTCCCGTTCAGCGCCACCGTCTGCGTCCCAAATGTGTCCACCAGCGTCAGCAGTCCCGTCGCCGCTCCCGTTTGCGTCGGTGCGAAATCCACTTCAATCTGGCAATCTGTCTCCGCAGCCAGGCTCGTCGTGCCGCACGCATTGCTCGCAATCGCAAATGGCGCAGTCACCGTCAAACTGGTAATCGGCACCGCCGCCGGACCGCTGTTGGCGACCGTAATCTGCAGCGGCGCGGAAGTTGTCCCCACTTGCTGCGGGCTGAAATTCACAGGATTTGGGCTCAGGCTAACCGCAGCGGCCACGGTTCCCGTCCCGCTCAGGTCTGCCGTCACCTGTCCCCCGTAGACATTCGCATCAATCGTCATCACCGCCGTGCGCTGCTCGCTCGCGACTTGCGGCGTGAATGTCACGTTGATCGTGCACGACCCTCCCACCGCCACTGATCCTGCCTGGCAATTATCCGTCTCGCCAAAGTCGCCCGGATCGCTCCCCTGCATCGCAATCGATGTCACCGTCAGCGCCAGGCTGCCCGTGTTCGTCAGTTGCACAGCAATCGGCTGGCTGGCCACGCCAACCGCGGGAGTCTTTGTGAACACCACATTCGCCGGGTTCGCCGTCGCACTCGTAATCGCGGTGCTGGAACTCCACAGCGCCGTCTGCCAGATCCCGCGTCCATAAGTCGCCGCTACCAACATCTGCTGCGCTGCCGTTGCAGACGCCGCGCTCAGCACCACCGCCGGCACTGCAGGCAATCCATCACCGAATGTGGCCCAGCAGTTCGCCGGCGTCTGCGCGCAACTCGCTGCCTGCGTCGTAAGAAACACGCCCGCATCCGTCGCCACGTAAACCGTGTTCGCGTTTTGCGGATCGACCGCCACGCTGTTCGCCGCGGTCTCCGGCAAATTGGCCGAGATATTCGTCCACGTCGCGCCGCCATTCGTCGAGCGGTAGATCACGCGCACCGCCTGTGACAGGTTCGCAATCCCCTCCACCGTCACGTACACAGTATTGCCCGTCGCGTCGTGCGGGTCGATGGTCACGCTCGAAATCCCGTAGCCGTAATAGTTCAGCGAGTACGCATCGTTCGCTACCGGGTTCATCGTCAGGTCATTCCACGCCGGCATCGCCGCTTGTGCCGGGTTGTACATCGCGCTCAGCACGTGCCCCGGCAGCCTTGACCCGTTGAACGCCGAGCCGTACGTGCCCACGTAAATCACTTCGCTGCCATTCGCAAGCTTCGTTGCCGCCATCGCGCTAATCAGCGAGTCGCCGCTGCACGGCCCCGCCGTCGCGCCGCTGTCGAGAATGGGGCTGATCGCATTGCTCGCGCTCCAGCCTGCTCCATCCGCAGGCCCGCGCCACACCCGGCAGGTTCCGACCAGCAGTTGCGACGCGTCCGCCGCATCCACCAGGAACGGCGCCGGCGTCGGCATCGCGTCTCCATCCCCGCCCACGTCCGCATCCGTCACAACTGGAGTCGTGCCGAACGACGCTGGCGTGCACGGCCCGCTCTGCGCGCACGCGTAGATCGCCACGCCCGATTGGTCGTTCACATACCAGTTCGATTCGTCTGCCGGATCGACCGCCAGCGGCCCGCCGAAACCTGAAAGAATCTGCGGCCAGTCCGTCGTCGCCGCCGTGGATTTCACTCCGGCAAATCCATTCACGCCGAGCCCGGCCATCATGACGTACGGCGAGTTCAACACCGGCGATACGCTCTCCGCCTCCGCCAGCGATCCGATGCTCCCGTTCAGATTCTGGAAATGCGTCGCGTCGGACGCCGAGCAAACCGGACCGCTCTCGCCGATCGCGTCCGTCGATCGCCACAATCCACTGTCGTTGCCCAGGAAAATCTCCAGCGGATTCGCCGCGTTCCACGCAACCGCGTGCTGAAACTCGCCCACCTGCGCGCTCATGCACGTCGTTGAGTTCGTCGTGTTGCGCCACACGCAGCCCATCGCCAGGCTGCACTTCCACCAGTCGTTCGCGCCCGCCATCACCAGCGTGTCCTGCTGCGATGGCACCGCGGCTAGCGCCAGGTTGTACACGCCGTCGGCGATCGTCACCGCGCCTTCGAGCGTATTCGTCTCCAGCGCCGCCGTGCTCCACTGCTGGGCGAAGGTCACTGTCGCGTTCGTGCACGCGCCGCCGCTGATCGCGCACCGGTCCTGCCACAATCCCTGGTCCTGGTCGTTCAGGTCCACGCTCCACGCAAAGGTGTCGCCGCTCACCGGATTCACCGCCAGCGCTCCGCGAAAGATCGGGCACGCAATCGATCCTGTCTCGCCGGGATTCGCCGGGCACATCGGCGCCGTCAGTCCCGCGCCCGGCTGCGCCGTCATCCGCGTCCACGCCACGCCGTCCGCCGATTGGTAGTAGCCGTGGTACCGCACCGCTGCGATGAAGAGTTGCCGCACCGGGTTCCACACCACTGCGGTCGCTGCGTTCCCATCCGGCGAAACGAAGGCATCTCGCGGCCCCTGCACGTCGTTGCCGCCGCCGTCCGTGATCGTCGCCAGGTGCCACGTCGCGCCGCTGTCAGCCGAGTAGTAGAGGCCCTCATAGCTCAAGCTCGCCAGCTCCGCATCCACCAGCGTTCCCTCAAACGCCTGCGAAACCGCCGCCACCACTACCTGCGGATTCACGGTGCTCCACGCAAAGCCCGCAAACCCCTCGCCCGCAAAGCCGAAATTCATTGGCGCCAGGTTGGCCTGCGCGTCGGAGGTCTCCGCGATGAGCGCCCAAGTATTTCCGCCGTCCGTCGACCGCAGAATCCCCGCACCATAGTAGGAATCGAGCGAATCATTCGGATCACCTGTTCCTGCCAGAATCACGCCCGTCTCTCCCGGCTGCACCGTCAGTGCTCCAATGCTGATCGACGCATCCGTCGCTCCGCCCAGCGCCAGGCCGTCGGTCAGCGGCGAAAACACGATCGACGCCGGCGTTGACACACCCGCATTGTTCGCCATCCACACGCCGCCGCCCGTCGTACCCACATACAGCTTGTTGCCCGTCGGGTCTGAAGGGTCCAGCGCGATCGCGGAGACGCGCCCCGTCACCAGTCCGAAATCCGCAGTCTGTATCGCCGCCGGTCCCAGCGGCGTCCACGTTGTGGTCATCGTTGTTGCCGGTGTCGTTGTCGCCGCTGTCGCCGATGCCGGCCTCACCGTCAATGCCGCGCCCTGCGCCGGATTCCCCGTCCCGCGCGTCGCGACACGTGCTGCAAGACGGTGCCCCGGCGTCCATCCGCGCGCGGCAAGAAACCTCTCCGCTTGCGTTACGCGCGGCGGCCGATGCGCCTGTTCCGTTGTGTCCGTTGTGCTCGCTTGCGGCTTTGCAGTCGCGCCGCCCAACTCCTGCTGGCCTGAAGCAATCGGCATCGCCAGGCACACACTCACCGCCACGGCGGCTCGCCGCGTTGTTGCTGCCAGGGCCCGTGCCCCGCAGTCCATCGCAGGGCGTTTGCACTTCACTTCAAACATCGGATTCGTCACGCGCAGCCGGAACACGACTCCGGCATTCCCTTCGCTAAGAATCTTCAAAGGGAACGGGCGCGGAATCCATTGGATTACGCTGAACGAAACACGCAGTTTCCGGAATTGGAATTGCTGCCCATTATAGGACGCTAAGAATTCGCCGCCAAACAATTCTCGACAGGATTGCTCCCCGCACGCCAATGGTGCTCTCGGAGTCAACTTCTTGCGAAGTTCCCTGCCATGGACATGGCTCCGTAATGGGCATCAAACGCCTGGGAAGTCTATGACCAGTGGATCGACGACCCGCGCGTTGATTTCTATCCCGAGCCGGGCGACATCGACGGCTCGTTCCGTCAGGCAACTGCACCTTCTGCAGGTAAATCTGCTTCCCAATGGGTGGGCGATTACTGGCTTCTCGCCTACGCGCGTGAGATTCAGGCAACGCTCGTAACCTTCGATCGCGCCCTGCACCAATTTGCCGGAAAGCAGGGCGCCTCCGTGGTGGTTCCCGAATAGTGGCCTCTGGTACCGCTCGGTTCCACGTTCGCAGTTTCCTATCACTCCTCTGTCCGCCCGCTCTCCACAAAAGTAACCCCGCGTTTCGTTTCTTGCGTAGCGCACGTCCGCTACGATGACTCCATGGCTGCCCCCGCGCCTGTCAAATTTCACGATTCTGACGCTTCCGTTCACCTCGATGCTCTGCGCGGTCTCGCTGCCCTGGCTGTTTTTCTCGGCCACGCGCGGCAATTCTTTCTGCAGGGTGGCCTTCATGGAGCCATCTCTTCCAACGGCTCGTCAACCGGGCTCGCTTCCGCGCCGCAGACGCCGCCGCTCCTCTATCACTTCCAGCTTGAGAGCTTCCGCCACTTCAATCGCGAGTGGCTCACCCTCGGCCACCAGTCGGTGGTGATCTTCTTCGTGCTCAGCGGATTTCTCGTCGGCGGCAGCGCCCTCCGCTCCTATCGCAAAGGCGCATTCTCGTGGAAGGAGTACGTCGCGCATCGCCTTTGCCGCCTCTGGACCGTCCTCTGGCCCGCGCTCCTGCTCGGTCTCCTGCTCGACACCGCATCAATGCACCTGCTGCACGCGCCGCCCAATCTCGCGGCGCTCTACCGGCCCGGCTTCCATTCCATCGCCAATGGAATGCTCGGCCTTCCCACGCTGCTCGCCAACGCCTTTTTCCTCCAGGGCATCGTCTCCACCGTCTTCGGCTCCAACGAGCCACTCTGGAGTCTCTCCTTTGAGTTCTGGTACTACGCCTTCTTTCCTTTCCTGCTCATCGCCCTGCTCACGCCGGGCCGCCGGTTCGTCCGCGTTCTCGCCGCAATGGCTCTCATGATCTTGCTCGTCTTCACCGGCTGGACCATCGCCGCTTACTTCTCGATCTGGCTCATGGGTGTCGTCGTCTCCATCTCGCCGCTGCGCCTGTCCCCGCGCCTCCACAGTGCGGCCATCGCTGCAGCCGGTCTTCTGCTGCTCGCCCTCACCGCCTTCGAGCTCAAGCACGGCCTCCCGCTCTTCGTCTCCGATTTCATCGCCGGCGTTGCCGCCTCCACTCTCATCTGGTCGCTGCTCCACGCGCGCCGCGCCACGGTCGGGCCGGTCTATACCTTCTGCGCGCGGCATCTCTCCGCCATGTCGTTCACGCTCTACCTCGTCCACTTCCCCATGCTCGGCATCCTCTCTGCTTGGCTAATGCCCACGTGGGCTCCGTGGCGGGTTAGCGCTGCGTCGCTCGCAAAATTCTCCGTTATCGTGGTCGCCGTCTTTGCCGCTTCCTGGGCGGTCTACTTCTGCTTCGAGCGCAACACGCCCCGCATCCGTAGAGCGATCGCAGGCTTCTGGGCCGCACGTCACAACGGCGTTGCCCGTTTTTCGCCCAAGCAAAGGGGCCGCCCGCAGGCGGCCCGAATACTGAAAGCAGATAGCTGACAACTGAAAGCTGTTTTCCTACCAGCGCCCCCACGCGCGGCTGAAGTAGTCCGTCATCGTCATCCCAATCAGCACTAGAAAGACGAAGAAGCCCGACGCCACCGTGAGCTTGGTCAGCCTGGCGCTGTACTTCACGTGCATAAAAAACAGCACCACCAGCGTCATTTTGGTGCACGCGATCAGCAGCGCAACCACAGGGTTCCAGAACAGCGTCAACCCGTTGGTGATGTGCCACTCGCCCAGATCGATGAAGGACATCCAGACCGTGAGACCCGTGGCTACCAGCAGCGTCAGAAGAATCAGCCCGTAAGTCATCGGACTTACGATGTGGTGTTCTTCCTCGTGATGTTCTTCGTTATGTCCGTGTTGTTCGCTCATCGCTTCAACCCTCAATATCTACTGATCAGGTACAGCAGCGGGAACAGGAAGATCCACACAATATCGACGAAGTGCCAGTACAGCCCGAAGTTCTCGACATACGTCACGTGGCCAGTCGTATAGGCATCGGCTCGGGCGCGGAAGATCATGAAGATCAGGATCGAGATGCCGATGATCATGTGCAGCGCGTGCATGCCGGTCATGGCGAAGTAGAGAAAGAAATACATCTCGGTCTTCTCGGCCATGTCGGGCGGGAGAGGCTTGTCGTGATACTCCTTGTAGACCTCGGGGTCTGAAGCGGGATTCAGGAACGACGCATCGCTCCAATTCAACCCCGGAACGTGGTGCTTCTCCCACTTCTCGCTGTACTCAATGCTCTTGATACCCAGAAAGGCGAGTCCCAGCAGCAGCGTGAGACCCAAAAAGACCAGCAGCAGTCCCTTCTTGCGCATCTCCGCGCTCCACACGCCCATGGCCATCGTGAAGCTCGAAACGATCAGCACGCCCGTGTTTGCCGTGCCCCATCCAACATTCAACTGGTGCGACGCTTCAACAAACGCCGGGTAGTACCAGTTGCGCATAATCAGGTAGGCAGTGAACAGCCCGCCGAAGAACATGATTTCCGTCAGCAGGAACAGCCACATGGCAAAGTTCGTGGCGTCGAACTGCTGCCCGACGGTCTCGAAGTGGTGGCGCTGGTAGGGCGGATGCTCCCCGTGATGGGAATCGACCGTCCCCGCCGCGGCGCCGTTCGCAACTGCCGTGCTATCCGACACTCGCCACCTCTTTCTGCTTCTGCCGCTCCAGCCACTCGTAATCGTAGGCTTCGTGGTCCATGATCGGGATCTCCGGAAAGTTCTCCGTCAGCGGCGGCGACTGCGTCATCCACTCCAGGCCGGTGGCCTGCCACGGATTCTCGCCCGCGATCTCGCCGTACTTGAGCGACCACGTCAGGTATAGGATCGGCAGCAGGTAGCCCACGCCCAGGATCGTCGCGCCCGCGCTTGAGAACACGTTGAGCGACTGGAACTCCGGCGGATACGCAGCATAGCGCCGCGGCATGCCCAGCGTGCCCAGGATGAACTGCGGGAAGAACGTGAAGTTGAACCCGATGAACGTGATCAGCGCGGCCAACTGCGAAATCTTCTCCGGATACATGCGCCCCGTCCACTTCGGCCACCAGAAGTGGATCCCCGAGAGGAACGCCATCAGCATGCCGCCCACCATCACAAAGTGGAAGTGCGCCACGATGAAGTAGGTCTCCGTCAGGTGAATATCGGTGCCCGTCGCACCCAGGAACACGCCCGTCATGCCGCCGATGGTGAACAGACCCATGAAGCCGAACGCGTAGAGCATCGGCGTCTCGAAGGTTACTGAGCCCTTGTAAAGCGTGAACGTCCAATTGAAAATCTTGATCGCCGAGGGCACGGCAACCAGCATCGTCAGCAGGCTGAACACCAGCGCCGAGTAGTTCGAGATGCCCATGATGAACATGTGGTGCGCCCACACGAAGAACGCGAACACCGCGATCGCCACCGAGGAGAACGCCACCGCCGTGTAGCCGAAGACGCGCTTGCGGCTGAAGGTCGAAATCACTTCGGAGATCACGCCCATGCCGGGCAGAATCATGATGTAGACGGCCGGGTGCGAGTAGAACCAGAACAAGTGCTGGAACAGCAGCGGGTCGCCGCCTTTGGCCGGATCGAAGACGCCAATCCCCACCGTGCGCTCCAGCACGATCAGCACCAGCGTGATCGCCAGCACCGGCGTGCCCAGCACCATCAGCAATGATGCCGCGTAGTTCGACCACACAAACAGCGGCAGCCGGAACCACGTCATGCCCGGCGCGCGCATCTTGTGGATGGTCACTATGAAGTTCAGCCCGGTAAAGATCGAGCTGAAGCCGGCCACAAAGATCGCCAGTCCCGTCGAGATCACGTGCGTGTTCAAATAATGCGTCGAGAGCGGGGTCGTAAATGTCCAGCCCGTATCCACGCCGCCCGCGGCCATGGTGTAGATCGCCATGCAGCCAGCGATCACGTACAGGTACCAGCTCAGCAGGTTGACCTTGGGCAGGGCGAGATCCCTGGCGCCCACCATCAGCGGAATCACAAAATTGCCGATCGTCGCCGGCACCGACGGCACCAGGAAGAAGAACACCATGATGACGCCGTGCATAGTGAACACCTTGTTGTAGGTGTCGGCCGCCATCAGGTCGCTTTGCGGTGTCAGCAGTTCCAGGCGAATCAATCCAGCCAGCGCGCCACCGATAAAGAAGAAAAACGTTATCGAGATCAGGTAAAGCGTCGCGATGCGCTTGTGGTCGCCGGTCAGCAGCCAGCTCAGCAGGCCGTTTTCCTTGGTCAGGAAGTTCATCTTCGGAATCCTGGCCGTGGACTGGTCGGGTAGGTTGATGATCGTGCTCATGGGTTCACCCCCTTCTGCGCGGCCGGCGCTTTGGCTGCAGGAGTTGCCTTGCCGCCCTCGCTCTCCGGAAGCAGATCGGTTGTGTTCAGTGTTTGCTGTACGCGGTAATCGGAGTTGAGATTCTTAATATATTCCACCAGCGAAATCACGCCCTCTTCGCTGATCTGCCCCTGGTAGGTCGGCATGATCGGCGCATAGCCCTGCGTCGTGTGCTGCGAGGGATTCAGGATGGCGTCGCGCAGGTACGCATCGTCGGCCGTCACCGTCTGCCCGCTCGAAAGCGAAAGCCGCGAGTTGTACACGTTCGCCAGGCTCGGTCCGCGCGCGTCGGGCCGCGTGTTATGGCAGGCGTTGCAACTCAGGCTGGCAAACAGCCGCTCGCCGTCCTGCGCCAGCGAGTTGCCGCTGGTCGAGCCCTGCAGCCACTTCTTGAAGTCGTCCGGCGCCATTACCACCACATCGCCGATCATCGCCGAGTGGTTCGTGCCGCAATATTGCGTGCAGAAGAGGTGATACGTTCCCGGCGTCGTCGCCTCAAACCATACCGACGAGTAGCGACCCGGAATCGCCTCGCGCTTCACGCGAAAGGCGGGAATTGAAAAGCTGTGAAACACGTCCTGGGAAATAATCGTGAGCTGGATCGGCTGGCCCGTCGGCACGTGCAGCGAGTTGATCTCGTGCTGGCCGCCCGGATGCTCCGCCTTCCACATCCATTGCTTGCCGACGACATAGATGTTCATCGCGTTCGCGGGCGGCGTGTAAATGCGGAAGTAAAGCAGCGCGCCCCACACGAACATGATCAGGAACAGGCCCAGCGGAATGATCGTCCACGTGGCTTCGAGCACAGTCGAACCCTCGATCTGCACCGCATTCGGATGCCGCTCCTTGCTGTATAGAATCGAGAAGCTCACCACCAGCAGCACGACGATCACCAGCCCAACCAGACTCACCAGCACCATGAAGAAATAGAGCGCATCCGACTGCGGCGCGATGGTCGACGCCTCCGGCGGGAACAACGCAAAGTGCGTCATCCACTTGACGAGAAATTGCCACAGTACTGGGCTGATGTGATCCATTCGTTATCCGTTCACCTTGTTCACCGTGCCACCGTTCCCAATCTTGCCCCCATTGCCCGGCGAGTGCGCTTGCGTGTAATCGCGGCGGAACATCACCATCATGAAACCGCCCAGAAGCACCACTGTCAGGAAGCCGCCCAGCTGCACTACGCGCGCAATAATCAGATCGTGGGTGTTGGTCGTCGGATCGTAGTGGTAGCAGTAGGTCAAAATGTTGTCCACAGGAGATCCGATGCGGTTTGACGACGCCTCATCCAGTCCCAGCAACAAATCCTTCGGCGAGTACTCCACGCCCATGTAGTACTGCGCGAGCCGGCCCTGCGGCGTCACAATTTGGATCGAGCTCGCATGTGCGAACTGCGTCAGCTTTCCGTCCGGCCCGGGAATCTTCACGTACCCAAATCCCACCGCCCGCGTCAGCGCATCGATATTCGCCTGCGTCCCGGTCAGAAAGTGCCATCCGTTGGCCGTCTCGGGATGCCCATAGCGCTTTACGTAGCTGCGCTTCTTCGCCGCGGCCAAATCCGTGCCCTCGCTCGGGTCGATGCTCACCACGACAATGTTGAAGTCCTTACCGGGAACGTAGCGCACCATCTCAAGGGCGCTCACCAGGCCATTCAATTCTTCTGAGCACAGCATCGGGCACTGGTAGTACACCAGCGCCAAAATTGCCGGCCTCTGGCCGAAGTAGTTCGCCAGTTGCACCTGCTTACCTGCGTCGTCGGTGAAGGCGAGGTTCAGAGGCAGCTGCGTGTTCAAGTGCTGATCGATGCGCACGCTGTTCAGCAGCGCGGGCGGCCCGTCGTTCACCTTGCCCGTCTGCTTATCCCCATAGCTCGAAACCTGCGCTCCCGCGAACGGCGACGCTAGAACGAGCGCAGCCGCGCAGGCAAGCGTCATCGCTGCCCCGCGACCCGCATTCCGCTTTGTGCTCAACCGTCGCATCAATCCCGCTTCCTATTCCCTGTTCCCTGATCCCTGTTCCCTGTCTCTTTCACTTCGCCGCTGCTTCCTGCTTCTTCAGCGCTTCGGTCTGCGCCTGCTCTTCCTGCTCATAGCCAGTCGGCGCAAATCCATCCGTCAGCGGCACGGTCACCGTCGGCGTGCTGTCGCCGGTCAACATCGGCTGCGATTGCTGCGCGGCCGGCGCTACCGGCAGCCCGTGCTGCGCGAGCAGTTCCATCGCGCGCTCAATCGGAATCCGCACCTTGCCGCCCGGCTGGTCTACCCAGCTGTAGTTATCGAGCAACAGGCTCTCGCGCGCGTGCAGGTCCGCCACATCCTGGTTGCCGTCGTCCACCAGCAGCCGCGGCGTAGGAAAGCTCCGCGTCAGCTCCGCAACTTTGTTTTGCATCTCGGGGTTTGAGGGCAAATTGCCCAGCTGCCGGATGTCGGCTGTCTTGGTCCACTTGCTGTTCGGCCCGTCTTCCTTGTTCATGTGCGCGTTGAACAGCGCGCCGATGACGTAGCACAAGCCCCCGGTAGCCGCAACCAAACAGGCCAGGCAAACCAGGAAGACCGCAATGCCTCCCACGCTCGCGTCGGTGCGCTCATAGCCGGCCGACGCGTCCACCTTCTCCGGCTCGTGGTTGCCGTGCGGGTGTTCGTTAGGCAGTTGCATGTTCAGGCTCCAGAATTTCCGCCAGGTGCGGATCGTTGACCTGCACCAGCGGACGCGTCTTCAGCTGCATGCAGAAATAGGCCAGCCAAAAGCAGAACAGCGCGCCCGGCACGGCAATGTATTCCAGAATTCCAAAGCTGAAGTGCAGGTTGCGCGCCGCGTCCTTGAAGTTCGGCTCGATCAGCCAGAACATATCGAAGGCGCGCGCGAACACCATCCACTGGCACACCCGCACCAGCCGCTTCTTGTTGCGCTTCAGGTCGCGCGAGAGCAGCATGCTGAACGGAATCACCCAGTGGAAGATGAAATCGAGCGTGATGATGATGCCCCAGCTTCCCCGAATGCGATCCAAATACCAGTTGATCTCCAGCGGCAGGTTGCCCGACCAGATGATCAGGAACTGCCCGAAGTTGAGATAGATATTCAGCATCACGAAGGCAAACGCCAGCTTGCCCAGGTCGTGCTGCTCGGTCTGCCGCAGGATCGTCTTGTACGGCTCTGCCTTCGAAAGCGAAATGGCGACGATAATTGAGAACGCCAGCACCAGATAGCCCTGCCCTACCAGGAAGAGCAATCCGTACACCGTTGAGAACCAGGTCACGTCCATCGACATCACCCAGTAAATCGCCCCGGCCGTCATCGTGACCGAGTAGATCAGGAGGCCCGGCCCGCAGATGTTCTCAAACTTCTTGATCCAGTACGGCGTGTTCTCCGGCCGGTCCGCCTCGCGCTCGAGCGCCAGCGAGTTCAGCCGCCATGCATAGAACGCCCAGAGCGCGAAGCTGAACAAGCTCACCAGCCAGTAGCTCGTCGGATTCAGCATCGGCCGCTTGAAGTTCAGGCAGTGCGCCTGCAGTTCGGTGATCCATCCCTGCTTCAGCGCATTCTCCGTCGCGTCGTGAGTGGTGTACTGCGCCCACAGATAAAGCTTCTTGCTGAAGATGGCGGTCACCAGCCAGTAGACAAACACTACCGGCAGCGTGCGGCTCAGCGCCTCAAACGGCCGGCGCAGCAGTAATCCCCACTTGCCGCCCGAGCAGTACTGCACCATCAGCAGCGCCAGCCCGCCGATGCACAATCCCCACGTCCACATCGTGCCCAGCGTCCAGGCGCGCAACACATGGTCCCAGCCCAGCCCGTCCTGCGCCTGGCCCAGGAATCCAAGAATCACCGCGATCACCGCGAAGATCGAGCCCACCATCACAGAGCGCGTCTTCCAGGCGTCCACAAAGGCCGGCGCGCCCAGCTCCGCGGGGAGCGTCTTGGCGTGCGATGTCGCTTTGCTGTCGTGAGCCATTCCCTTCCTACTTTTGCCCCGCTGGGGCCGCTTTGGTTTCTGGAATCGTAATCGTCGGATCGGCTGGATACCCCGGCGCCATGCCCGGCGTGCCCTCGCCCGCCACCGGCGGATACGCCTGGATCGCCGTCGCCGGCAGCGGCCACGGCTGGGCAAACGACTCCGGCAATCCTTTCTCCTTGGCGATCTCCTTCAGGTCCTTCACCTGCACGCCCGTCGGCACGTCGGCCGCCGTCGCCGCCTGGCTCAACTGCAGCGCGCGGATATACGCCGCCACCGCCCAGCGGTCGGCCGGCGGCAGTTGCGCCGAGTAATCCGGCATTGCGCCGTAGCCGTGCGTCATCACGTAGAAGTAATGCGAAACCGGTTGCGCCAGCCGCACCTGGTCATGCAGATTGCCTGCCGGCTTGTAGCCGCGCTGCACGATCTCGCCCTCGCCGTTGCCCACTCGCGAGTGGCACGGCGTGCAATACACATTGAACCGCTCCTGGCCGCGCTGCAGCACTTCCATCGTCACCGGGAACGGCATCAGGTCCTGCTCTTGCTTGTAGCCGTTCGCGCCCTGCACCACGCCCGTATAGAAGTAGCTGTCCTCGCGCAGCTGCCCGCGCGCCACCGTGTCCAGCACCTGCGGCCGCGCCCCGCGATGATCGGCGAAGATTTCCGATCCGCGCTGCGGCACCATCTTCGGCTGGTCCTGCATATCCTGCCGGCATCCAGCCACGAGCAGCGTTGCCCCAAGTCCGGCAAATACCGCAATCCGCTGCGCGACACGGCGCCGGACCGCCGCGCGATTCTTTGCGAGACCTCTGATCTCTGTTCTCTGATCTCTGGTCCTGCGAAGGCGCATCAGTAATCCACCTCCACAATGCTCAGCGGCTTCATCGCTTCCAGATACGCGCGCGTCTCCGCAAGGTTGAACTTCGGATCCAGCGCCTCCAGGCACAGGAAAAACTTGTCCGTCGTCGCACCATCGCGGAAGTTCGGCGCGTTGAACAGCGGATGATAGAGCGCCGGCAGTCCGTTCAGCGCCAGCATGCCGTAGGCCGCCGAAAGTCCGGCCCACAGAATCGTCCACTCGTAGGTCGGAATCAAGAACGCCGGCCAGGAGTAGGTCGGGCGCCCCGCGATATTCAACGGATAGGCGAGCACAGAGATCCATACTTGGAGCGCGTACATCGCCGTCCCGCCCATCAGGCCGCCGATCAGCGTCAACAGCGGCACCTTGTTGCGATGGAATCCGATCGCTTCCGCGGCTTCCTCCACTGGATAGGGCGTATAGCAGTCCAGTCGCCGCCAGCCGTCCTCGCGCGCCTTGCGCGCCGCGCGCACCAGGTCGCCGGGCGTATCGAACTCGGCCAGCAGTCCGTAAGTTCCTTCGCGCGCAGGCATATCAGTCTCCCGCCCCCACCGTGGCCTTGGGCTTGATCTTGGCCCCCGGCAGCAACATGCGAACTTCGTTCATCGGAATCATGGGCAGGAAGCGCACGAACAGCAGGAACATGAACGTGAAGAGTCCCAGCGTGCCCAGGAAGATCAGATAGTCCCACTTCGTCGCGCGGTAGGTGCCCCACGACGATGGCAGAAAGTCACGATAGAGGCTGGTGACGACAATAACGAACCGCTCGAACCACATGCCCGTGTTGACCACGATCGAGATGAAAAACATGAACGGGATATTGGTGCGCAGCTTGCGCACCCACAACGTCGTCAGCGGAATCACCAGGTTGCAAGCGACCAGCACCCAGTACGACCAGCCCATCGGCCCGAACGCGCGATTCCAGAAGGTGAACGCCTCCCAGTGGTCGGCCGAGTACCACGACATGAACGCTTCCATCGCGTAGCCGTAAGCCACGATGAAGCCGGTCACCAGCATCACCTTGCCCATGTTGTCCATGTGCCGGTCGGTCACGAGCGCTTCCAGGTGATAGAACTTGCGCAGCGGAATCGCCAGCGTCAACACCATGGCGAAGCCCGAGTAAATCGCGCCGGCGACGAAATACGGCGGGAAAATCGTCGTGTGCCAGCCCGGCAAGACTGCCACAGCGAAATCGAAGCTGATGACCGTGTGCACCGAGAGCACCAATGGCGTAGCCAGTCCGGCCAGCAGCAGCGATGCCGTCTCATAGCGCATCCAGTGGCGCACCGATCCCCGCCATCCCATCGAGAGCAGCCCGTAAGCGTACTGCCCCAGCCTGGACTTCGACTTGTCGCGGAACGTGCCGAAGTCCGGCACCATGCCGATGTACCAGAACACCACCGAGATCGTGGCGTAGGTCGAGACCGCGAACACGTCCCACATCAGCGGGGAGCGGAACTGCGGCCACACCGTCATGGTGAGGGGCAACGGGAACAGCCAGTAACTCAGCCACGGCCTGCCCACGTGGATCAACGGGAACAAGCCGGCGCACATCACGGCAAAAATCGTCATCGCCTCGGCAAACCGGCTGATTGAGTTGCGCCAGCCCTGCTTGAAGAGCAGCAGAATCGCCGAGATCAGCGTGCCCGCGTGGCCAATGCCGATCCACCAGACGAAGTTGATGATCGCGAATCCCCAGGCCACCGGCTGCGTGATGGCCCATATGCCTACGCCCTTCAGGAACAGCCAGGTCAGCGCCACCATGAGCACCGTCGCGCCGCCGCCCGCGACCGTGAACAGTGCAAACCAGCCGATGGGCGTGTGCGGCGTCAGCACAATGCGCACGATCTTCTCGGTCACTGACCGGAAGGTCTCGCCCGGCGCAATCACCCGGTATTCGCCGGTTGCCGGATCGACCCAGTGATCGGGAGGTTTCACTTCTCTCGTTGCCATCGTCGCCTTTGTTCCCTTAATCCCTATCTTTCTTTTCCCTTTTCCCTAGCCCCTGTTCCCTGCTTCTATCCCGGCGCGTGTTCAGTCGGCGTAGTTTCCAGTTCCTGGTTCAGGTTCAACACTTCCGCCACGTAGGTCGTGCGCGGCCGCGTGTTGATGTCGGCAATTACCTGGTAGGTGCGTTGCTGCGCCCGCAGCTTCGACACCTTGCTGCCCTTGTCGTTGATGTTGCCGAAGGTGATCGCCTCCGCCGGGCACGCCTGCTGGCACGCCGTCACAATGTCGCCGTCGCGAACCTCGCGGTTCTCCTTGTCGGCAGTGATCTTCGCTTCCTGGATGCGTTGCACGCAGTAGCTGCACTTCTCCATCACGCCGCGCGAGCGCACGCTCACGTCGGGGTTGCGCATTAATTTCAAACTCTCAGTTTCGTAGTCACTGAACAGCAAGAAGTTGAACCGCCGCACCTTGTACGGGCAGTTGTTCGAGCAGTAGCGCGTGCCCACGCAGCGGTTGTAGACCATCGTGTTCAGGCCCTCCGGCGTGTGCACCGTCGCGCCCACCGGGCACACCTGCTCGCAGGGCGCGTTTTCGCAGTGCTGGCAGGCCATCGGCTGAAAGTGCGCCCGCGGCGCCGACAAGTCGCCCTCGAAATAAGTGTCGATGCGCAGCCACTGCATGTTGCGGCCGATGCGCACTTGCTGCTTGCCCACCACCGCGATGTTGTTCTCCGCGTAGCAGCTCACGATGCAGGCGTTGCAGCCCGTGCAGCTGTTCATGTCGATCGACAGTCCCCACGCGTTCGCCTCGTTGTACGCCCAGTTCGGGAACAACGACGTATCGTACGCGGGCGTCTCGCGGCCTTCGCCCTCGTGCGCGAAATTCGGGTTGGCCTTGAACTCATCGAGCGATGCGTAGCGAATAATGCCGCGCTCGCCGATCGCCTCGTCGGCTTCGAGAGAATTATTGTTATGGCCCTCCGGCTGGCCGAAAGCCGTGCCGCGATGATCCTGATAGTGGCTCTTGGTGATCGCGATGCCCCACTTGCCCTCGATCTTGCGCACCGAGCCGGTCGCGTAGAACGGCGCCCACGTGTTGCGGATCAGGTACGCGTTGAATCCCTGTCCGGAACCTACGCGGCCTGCAAACTCGCGCCCGTAGCCCAGGTACACGGTGATCGAATTGTCGGGATGGCCCGGCGCAACAATCACCGGCGCCTTCACCCGTCCGTTGCCCACCGTGATCTCGATAATGTCGTCTTCTTCGAGGTTCAGTTTGGTCAGCGTCGCGCCGCTCACGATCGCGGCGTTGTCCCAGCTGAGGTTGGTCACCGGCTTGGGCAGCTCCTGTAGCCAGCCCACGTTGTTCCAGCGGCCGTCATACACATTGGGATCGGGCCGGAAGATGATCTCCAGCGAATCCTTCGGCGTGGGCGGCGGAACCGCGCCCTTGAACCCCGCGCCCGCCTTGCCGCCCTTATCGAAGGCCGTTCCGTCGATCCAGCCATCGTGCAGCGCCTTGCGCCAGCCGGTTTCGAAATCGCCCTTGATGCTCGACTGCCACGTCTGGCGCACTGCCGCGTACGAGCTCAGCATCGGCTCGTTCAGCAGCGACTGCAAGACATCGTGCGCCGTCTTGCCGCCGTACAATGGATCGATCATCGGCTGCACAATCGAAACCGTGCCGTCATACGCGCGCGCATCCGACCAGTACTCGAGATAGTGCGCCGCGGGAATGTGCCAATGCGCCTGATGGCCGGTCTCATCGTAGTGCGACCCGAGGTGCGCCACAGTCTTCACGTTGTTGAATGCGGTCGCAAATTTCAGATCGGCCGGTGCGTCGTAGATTGGGTTGGCATTCAAAATCACCAGCCAGTCCACCTTGCCTGCATCCATGTCGACGACCAGCGACTTGAAGTCGCCCAGTTGGTCGCTCGGAACGGGATTGATCGGCTGGCTCGAAACGAAGACGGTCTTGCCGAGGTTGCCCAGCGCGTCGTTCATCGCCAGCGCCAGCGCCGCAACCGAGGGGTCTTGATACAAGCCCGGAATCACCGCGCACTTGCCCCCGCTCGCCTTCAGATCCTTCGCCAGCGCGGCCAGGAACTTCTGCTGCTCGCCGGTCCATGCATAAGAAGGCGCGCTTGCCCCGCCCGCACCCACCGCTGCCGCCAGTGCTGCGGTAAACGCCGGAACCTCGCTCGCGCGTAATCCCAACCGGTGCTCGGCCTTCATGCCGGTCGTCGTCGGCGTGCTCTCGACCACGTACAGCCGGTTCATGCCGTTCTCCGGGTGCTTGCGCCGTGTCGCGTAGTCGCGTACCAGTTTGTGGAAGCCCGGGTAGCTCGCGCCCGACAGAAAATCCGCGTCCAGCGAAAGAATCACGTCGGCCTGGCTCAGGTCATATTGGACCGACGTCGCGCCGGTCAGAGCCATTCCCGCAAGAGCGGGGTCGTATTGCACCAATTTGATCTTGGGATACGCCTTCTGCACGTCGCTCCACTGCCGCGCCAGCGTCGGTGAAGTGATGGTCGCGCTCAGGAAATAGATTCCCGTTCCGTCCTTCGTCGCCGCGGCCTTAGCCTGCAGCGCCTCCACAAACTCCGCCCACGAGCGGCTCTCATCCTCATACGTCACATGCTGCGAGCGGTCCGGATCGTAGAGATCGAGCAGCGTCCCCTGCGAATACGCATCCGATCCGCCGTGGTTATATCCGTGCTCCGGGTTGCCGTCGATTTTAATCGGCCGGAACTCGTCGCTCTTCACCAGCAGGGGCACTGCGCCCGTAGAAAATGGATGCGCCGTCGCAAAGTACATCGGCTTGCCCAGAATCAAATCCTCAGGCGCCTTGATATACGGATAAATTGTCTCGTCGGGTTGCTTGGTGCAGCCGGCCAGCCCGGCCAGCGCCATCGACGCGCCCATCAGCCGCAGAAAACCGCGCCGCGAAACCGGATCGATCCACTCCTGCGCCGCCGACGGGAACTCGCGCTCCACCGCCGCCTGAAACTCCGGCGTGTTGGCCAGCTCATCGACCGACCGCCAGTACTTTTTGCCTTTGACGCCGTTCAACTTCGCCCGCACCTGCTCCAGCGTCATCGGCTCCGTTGCCGAATTATCCACCGCCCCGTTCGTGTGCTTGTCGTTCATGCTCATCGGTGGCACACCTCGCAGCTGGCTAGATCCTTCGGAGTGCGAATGTGATAGTGCACCACCAGGAACTTGCCCATCTCTTCCTGATTGGTGAACTTCTGGTAGCTCGGCGCAGCCGCCGGCACTGCGGCCGCCGCCACATCGCCGGCGATTCCTTTCGCATTCGGCATATGCAGCGCCGCCATCTGCGCGCCCGCGCTCGCAGTCGTTCCCGGATCCTCTGTCGTGCAGTTCACGCTCTGTGCCGTCGGCGTTCCCGATTTCACGTCGTTTGCCGCGCACCACACCGGGCTGTCTTCTGTCGGGCCTTCCCACGCCATGTTGTAGATCTGGCTGGTCGGCCGCAGATTCTTCGCCGGGTTGCGATGGCAATCCAGGCACCACTCCATCTGCAGCGTGTTCTGCTCGTACATCAGCGGCATCTCGTCCACGCGCCCGTGGCAGCTCTCGCAGCCGATGCCCTTGTTCACGTGAATCTCATGGCTGAAGTAAACGAAGTCCGGCAGGTCGTGAACCTTCGTCCACTGAATCGATTGTCCCGTCGCCCAGCTCTGGCGCACAGGCTCCAGCAGTTGCGCATTGGTCCAGATCTGCGCGTGGCAGTTCATGCACGTCCGCGTCGGCGGAATCCCCGCGTAGCTCGACTTCTCTACCGTCGTGTGACAGTACTGGCACTGCAGCCCCAGTCCCTGCACGTGATGCTTGTGGCTGAACGGTACCGGCTGGTCCGGCCGCTGTCCTTGCCGCGTCACCCACGGCGAGCGCTGCAGCTCATCCAGCGTCACGCCCAGTGCAATGACGATCAACCCCGTCAACACCAGGCTCATGCGGGCCAGTGCATTGGAGTTGCGGTCGAAGATTTGCGCCATGAACGATTCCCGGTTTGACTATCGTTGGGCATGCACCGCGTCGGCGGCGGTCGCATGAGTGATCTACAAGAAAAAGAAACGCTCTTCACTTGAAGTACTGATAGGTGGGCGGGGAAGCCCGAAGAATCAATATATCAGTCCACTCCGCTCAGACGACAAGACTTGCGTGCCACATCGCGAAAAAAAATTGTGGGAATCCCCAAGCCAAGGACCAGAAAAGAAAACAGCTTGTTCGAAGAATCAAATCGGAACCGGCATTCGCGTGCATCGACGCATCGCGCCAGGAAACATCTGGAATTTCTTCCATGAAACACTGCTCCACAATCTCCGCGCTGCCATCACTGGCTGTTAGAGCCCCTTCTCCGCACAAGACAAGCTTCTGGCCGCCTTCGGTCTCGATCTACGCGACAGAACAGCCTCCATGCAGCGCTTCGAATCGGTGGCAAAATTTATAGGAGCGCCCATCGGTCACAAGATACGATCGAATCTTCCCAGTCTTCGCCCTTTACTGACCCGATCCGCCTTAACTTGGAAGTCGGCTAGGGTCGAGACACCTTCCGGCTGCCGCGGCAGTCACAGGTTTCGCACCGCTCCTCGCTGCACCCGCAGCTCTCCCCAAAAACGCCGTGGCTCGTCTCCGCCGGCCAGCCCGCAATCACCAGAAAAACATCCAGCACAAACAATCCGATCGCAATATCGTTGAAGAGTCCCGCCGCCGGCAGCGTAGGCCACCACTGGTTCGCCGCCCAGAACAGGAACGCTGCCGCCAGCAGCGCCGCCTTCCCCATCGCGCCCAGTCCCACGCGCACATCTCTTCGCGTGAACTGAAAAACCAGGTAGGCAAAGGCAATCAGCGCCAGAGAGAGCGCCGCCAGCAGTGCGTGACTTGGAGCCGGAAACCACCGCGGCGCCGCATCCTGCGCCAGCAGCATCGCCACATCGATCAAAGTCAGAACGCCGAGAAACAGTGCCAATCCTGGCGCGCGCCTTGCGCCGATCCGGTCTAGTCCCATATCGCCCCGGCTCGCGCGTTCTCGTCTCGTGCGTCCCTGCCTCTCGCCGCTCTCTCTCTCGTTCACAGCCCATTATTCTCCGCAGCGTGAAAGGAATTGATAAAAGTTCGCGCCCCGCTCCCACACTGTGAAGGAGCCGTGCCCATTCCGGCCCCCGCATCTCTGCGAAACCCATGCTTTAGAATTCATACGAGCGCAACATTGCGTCCTCCTTGCTCTCTCTTGACCGCTTTCTTGACGATTCTTGCGCGTAGATCTTCTGCGCACCGCTTTTTGCGCAGGCGCTCGGCCCGCTAAGCCGCGGGCCCGCCACCCAAACATCAACGCCGTTCCCCGATCGCAACCGCCCGGGGCGCGCTGTGCATCGCCAATCGCCAGCGGGATCCACCCCCGGGCTCTCGCGTTAAAGGAATCGGACTCGCCGATGAAGATCGCCGGACTGCTGGTCATGCCCGCCGGATTCTTTCTCACTGTCGCCGCGCTCGTTCTGTTTCCTGACCCCGGCCGCCGCGCTGCCTTCGTCCTCTGCGGGCTCGCCGTCGAAATCATGGGACTGATCGTTGCAGTCCGCGGCCACATGCCTGCTCGCGGAGCCAGCCGCCGCCAATGAACGCCATCCCCCCTCTCGTCTCGCCTGCCGTCACGCCGCTCTCTGACGCCGCCTTCGCGCTCACGCTGGCGCTCTTGCTTCTCTGTCCCCTGACCATCGCCGGCGTGGCGCTCATCAACACCGGCCTCGGCCGCTCGCGCTCGGCCGCGCAGCTTCTGCTCGGCAATGTGGCCCTCATCGCTGTCACCGCCATCGTCTTTCTCTTCGCCGGCGCATCCTTTGCGGGAACCCTCGGCGGCGGCGGCATCGTTCTCCACGCCGCCGGCAAATCCTGGAGCGTGCTTGGCCTCGGCCCGTTTCTTCTCCGCGGCCTCTCCACTGCTGCGCCGCAATCCCAGCTCGCGCTGCTCTTTCAATTCTTCGCCGTCGCCATGGCTGCGATCATTCCCTGGGGCTCTGGCGCCGATCGCTGGCGGCTGGCCGCCGGCTGTTCGGTGGCTGCCGTGCTCGCCGGCATCGTCTTCCCTCTTGCTGCACACTGGATCTGGAACGGCGGATGGCTCGCCCAGCTCGGCCTCAACTTCTCGCTCGGCGCAGGCTTCCTCGACATCGGCGGCGCAGCTTCCATTCACACGCTCGGTGGCCTCTGCGCACTCGCCGTCGTCTGGACTATCGGTCCCCGCCGCGGCAAATTTCCCAAGGAAGGCCTCTCCACCGCCATGCCGGGGCACAATGCGGTCTATGTGCTCTTCGGCTGCCTGCTCGCTCTCGCCGGCTGGCTCGCGTGGAACTCCGCCGGCGCGCTGCTCTGGCTGCACGCCCCGCTCACCGCGCTGCCAGGCACCGCCATCGGCACTTTGCTCTCAGCATCCGGCGCGCTCGCCGCCACCTTCTCCGTCACGCGCTTCCGCTTCGGCAAGCCAGACGCCAGCCTCTGCGCCAACGGCTGGCTCGCCGGCCTGGTCGCCTCTAGCGCCTGCGCCTCCATCGTTTCGCCTACCGCGTCACTGTTCATCGGCAGCGTCGCCGGCCTCTTCACGCCGCTGCTCGTCGAGCTCTTCGAGCTCGCGCTCTCCGTCGACGATCCCTCCGGCGCCATCACCGTGCACGGCGCGGCCGGCCTCTGGGGATTGGTCGCCGCCGGAATCTTCTCGCCCGCGCCCGGCCAGCTCATCGCCCAGCTCGTCGGCATCGCCACCCTGCTCGGCGTCATGCTGCCTTTCCTTTATCTGCTCTGCGCGCTGCTCAACCGCACCGTTCCCTTCCGCGTCGATGCCGACGGCGAACGCATCGGCATGGATCTGCACGAACTCGGCGGCAGCGCGTATCCTGAGTTCGTCATCCACCGCGACGAATCGTATCGCTAGCCCCTGGCGGTAGGCGCCGTTTGTAAACTGAATTCAGGATCAGAAATCAAATGGGCTTTCTCAGTGGATTGTTCTTCACCTGGGGTATCTGGGGTATCCTGCTGCGGGTCGTCGCCCTCGTCCACTTCATCCGGCGGCGGCCGAATTTCTATTGGCTCTGGGCCATCCTCTTCTTCGGCCCCATCGGTGCGCTCGTCTATATCTTCGCTGAGGTCCTGCCCGACTTCGGCCTCCTGCGCCAGTCCTTCAAAGGCTTCCCGCGCCGCAAGCGCATCGCCCAGCTCCAATTGGATATTCGCGACAATCCCTCCTCGGGGAACTTCGAGGAGCTCGGCGACCTCTATATGGATGAGGGCAAGCTGCAGCAGGCGCGCGCCGCTTATGACAAGGCCATCGCCGCCCGCTCCACCACGCTCGATTGCTTCTATCGCCGCGGCGTTTGCGCATTACTTCTCGGGGACGCCGCCGCCGCGCTGCCCGATCTCGAAATGACCATCCAGAAGGATCCCGGCCACGACTTCCATCGCGCCGCCGGCCTGCTCGCTCACGCCTACGCGCTCACCGGCCAGAAAGAAAAAGCCGACGCCATGTTTCTCCAGGCCGTCGACCGCTCCACGCTCTCCGAAACCTACTTGAACTACGCCGATTTCCTCGCCTCGGTCGGCCGCAACGCGGAAGCCCGCGGCTGGGCGCGCAAGGTGCTCGACAAAAAGCCGACCATGCCGCGCTACCTGCGCCGCCGCGAGCGTCCCTGGTTTCGCCGCGCCAGCTCACTCCTCAGGCGTGTCCCGGCATGAACGTCTCTCGCGCGATCGCGCATCTCCAAACCGCCTCGCGCTTTCTCAGTTCATCGTGTGCAGCGCATCGCCCGTATCCGGCACGCCCAGCAACGCCAGCCGGCTGCAGTTCCGTCCCGCTGCTTTTGCCGCATACAGCGCCGCATCTACTTCGTGGATCACGTCAATCGCCGTAAGGTCGCTGCGCTCTTCCGTCGCCAGAATCCCGATGCTCATCGTCACCGAGATCGGCCTCTTCTCCGTCAAGATCGGCGAAGACGAAATGTCCTTGCGCAGCCGCTCGGCCCGCGACAGCGCGACCGTTGCCCCTTCGCAGTTCGGCAGCACAATCAGAAACTCCTCGCTGCCGTAACGCCCCACCAAGTCGTAGACACGCACCGAGTTCATCAGCCGTTGCGCCACCTCGCGCAGCACCTCGTCGCCGGTCGGGTGCCCGTGCTCGTCGTTGATGTTCTTGAAGTGGTCCACGTCTGCGAGCAGCACGGCAAACGAACTGTTCTCCCGGCTGCTCCGTGCCAGCTCCCGGTCCAGCCACTCCAGGATCGCTTCCCGGTTCAGCAGCGAGGTCAGCGAATCGTGTGCCGCCTTGAACGCCAATTCGTCCCGCGTCCGCTCCAGCTCCGATTCCACGGCCTTGCGCTCCGTAATGTTGCGCCCGATCCCGACCAGTCCCACCTTCTTGCCTGCGTAGTCGACTAGCGGCACCTTGGTCGTCAGCATGTAGCGCGTTCGCCCCTCCGGCCCCTTGATCTGCTCTTCTTTGCTCACCTGCGCGCTGCCCGACTCGAGCACCCTCTGCTCGTCCTCGTAAAACGCCGCGGCCAGCTCTCTCGGGAAAAACTCGAAGTCCGTCTTGCCCAGCAGGTCGTTGCCGCTTGCCGCACCCATGTTCTTGGCCGTCGCTTGGTTCGCCAGCAGAAAGCGGCTGTCCGCGTCTTTGACGTAAATCGCATCCGGCAGGCTGGCCACGATCGCGCGCAGCATCGCCAGTTCCCCCAGCACGGTGTTGTTCACCCTCCGCTGCATCCTGTTGCGCCGAAAGTAAAACGTCGCCACCAGCGCCATGCCGATCGTCAGCAGCAGGCTCGTGTCCACCGTCGACACGCCCGCCGCACTCTCCGCCACGAGCGACCATGCCATTCCCATCCATCCACTCCCCGTATGAGCCGCTGTTCCCATAAGGCTCCTCACCGCAGCTCCCGCCGCCGCAACCGGTTTAACTAAGGATTATCGGCAGTGATTCAAGGCAACTTGAGTGGGAATGTGGGAGGGAAAAGATTGGAAAATCTAAAAGAACCGCTAACTCGCTGACCGCTAACTTGCTGGCTTAATGCCTCGCCATCAGCAGCATCACCACGAACACCAGCACCGGCACCAGCGCCAGGCTCGCGTAGAGCAGCATCTTCGACGAGCGCAGAAAACCCTCCGCCCGCAGCGCCGGTGGGTGCGCGCTGTCGCCCACCCCTACCAGCTCCGGGTGTTCCAGTTCCCAGGCCATCTCCGCCGCAGTGGAGTAGCGGTGCCGCGGCTCGCGCTCCAGCGCCCGCGACAGAATCTCCTCAAGCTCGGGCGAAATCTCCGGATTCAGCTCCCGCGCCGGTTTGGGGTCGTTCAGCACCCGCTCGTTCAGCACCGCCAGCGGATTCGGCCCGGTGAACGGCGGCTGGCCGGTCAACATCTCGTACAGCATCGCGCCCAGTGCGTACACATCGCTGCGCTGGTCGCCGCGCTGCCCCTTCACTTGCTCCGGCGAAATATAGTCGGGCGTGCCCAGCGCCGGAGTCACCGCTGCATGCGTGATCCGCCGCGCATCTTCTTTCATCGCGATCCCGAAATCGATCAGCTTGATGCGGTCGTGATCGTCTACCATCACGTTTTCTGGCTTCAGGTCTCGGTGCACCACGCCGTGCTTGTGCATCATATCCAGCGCATCGCAAATTGCCAGCGTCAGCGCCACTGCGCGCTCCACCGGCAGCTTGCCCTGCTCGTTCATGACCGCCCGCAGCAGCCGCCCTTCCACCCACTCGATCGCGATGTACCGGCGGCTGCGTTCCTCCCCGAAGGTCTTCACGATTCCCGGCAAGGTCTTCACGATTCCCGGATGATCCAGCTCCTGCCCGATCTCCTCCTCGCGCCGGAAGCGCTCGATCAGGATCGGATCGCTCTCCATCTCGGGGTGCGGCACTTTGATCGCCACCGTCCGGCCGTCGCGCACATCGGTGGCGCGAAACAGGGTCGACATGCCGCTGCGCGCCACTTGGGCATCCAGGCGGTAGTGGTCCAGCATCTCTCCGGCTTGCAGCGGCGGGTTCACTTGGCACAGCATCGCAACTTCAAGTCTTCCATGCAAATCGTAAGAAAGGCGCAAGTACGTAATCCGGGCGCGGTACCGGAATTGGTGCCACTTTTTCCTCCGTCCCGTTCAAATCCGCACCCAAATGCCGCAAAATCAAGACATGCGCCACGCGCGGGTCACTCTGCGCGCGCTTTCCCCGGGGCCCATCCGGCGCATCGGCTTCATATGATCTTTATCTGGCCGTGCTGAACAACGCGGGACGCACCGGCCGGAATCCATACGATGAAGGGAACGATGCCCCGTTTGCTGCCAATCTCTGCTGCATTCCTCGCGCTGTGCAGCGCTCTCTCCGGCGCTCCAGCGCCTGGCGCCGCCAAGTCGGTCCAAGGCAAGCCGCCCGAGCCCCCGCAGGACACAGGCTTCCTCAACCGCCGCGTCGAATCCCACGGCACGGTCTATAAGTTCCAGGTCTACCTGCCCGAGGACTACCGCCGCGACGATGGCAAGCTCTGGCCCATCATTCTCTTCCTCCACGGCCGCGGCGAGCGCGGCTCGGAAGGCATGTGGCAGACCCAGATCGGCATCGCCCAGGCGGTCCGCAACCATCCCGACCGTTGGCCTTTCGTCATCGTCATGCCGCAATGCCCTGAGAGCGCGCACTGGACCGACCCCAACATCCTCGACCTCGCCATGGCTACGCTCGATCAGGAAGCCGCCGAGTTCCACGGTGACCCAGCTCGCACCTACCTCACCGGCCTTTCCATGGGCGGCTACGGCGTGTGGGAGCTCGCGCGCCTCCATCCCCATCGCTGGGCCGCCATCGCCATCGCCTCCGGCGGCATCTTCTGGAGCTACGAGCCGGAGCGCTGGCAGGAGTCGTCCGTCCTGCCCGGCGAATACGCCGCCGCGCTTGGGCGCACGCCCATCTGGCTCTTTCACGGCAGCTTCGATCCAGTCGTTGCGCCCCGCCAGGACGAGCTGATGTTCGACGCCTTCAAAGCCGCCGGCGGCAACATACGCTTCTGGCTCTACCAGGGCCTCGGGCACGACTCCTGGACGCGCGCCTACGATGAGCCCGAGCTGCCGCGCTGGCTCCTCGCCCATCGCATACCCGGCACGCCGGCCAGCCCGCCCTTGCCTGCATTCGCCGAGCGGCTCGTCGTTCCGCTCACCCCGCCCGCCATCAAGCTCACCTCCGCGCAGCTCGATACGCTCGCCGGCGAGTATCGCGAGCCCAACGGCAAAGCCATCACCACCATCTTCCGCCAGGGCGAACAGCTCTTCGAGCGCGCACCAGGCGGCGAAGTCACCCTCCTCAACGCCGACTCGCCCGACACCTTCTCCTACCCCGACGGCAACAACAGCGGTGTCGCCATCCACGTCTCCTTCGAGCGCGATGCACAGGGCCGCGTCACTGCCTACATCCTGCACGACAGCCGCCACGAGGAGCGCTGGGTCCGCCAGCCAACATCCCAGCCGCCGCACGCCTAGCCGCCGTTTCCGGGAACCCTCCGCGCCCCATCTGCGTATCACTGCGCAGCATTAGAGGAGGGCAACATGTTCTGCAGCGGATGTGGTCAGGCACTGGCGCCGGGTCAGCCCGTCTGCCCGCAATGCGGACGGCCGCTCGCGCCCATCGCTCCACCCGTTCCCGGCTTCGAGTACCAGCTAGCCGGCTACGCCGGCAAAATCCGCATCCTGGGCTATCTCTGGATCGCCTACGCCATCCTCATGTTCGTGCTCGGCATCGCCGGCCTCACCTTCGCCCGGGCCTTCCTCAACGGCGCCTTCGGCCACTGGAGCCACGGCCCACTCCCGCCCGACTGGGTCCTCCCCATGGCCCTGCACTTCGCCTGGCTGTTTATCGTCGGCCGCGCCGCGCTCTGCTTCGTCGCCGGCTGGGGTCTGCTCGAGCACTCCAACTGGGGCCGCGTCATGGCCATCGTCGTCGCCGTCCTCAACGTGATCCACATTCCCTTCGGCACCGCGCTCAGCATCGCCACCTTCGTCATCCTGCTCGGCTGGCGCAACAACGTCCTCTACGAGCAGCTTTGACAACCGCAGCTCCGCTTGCTCGCGTCCTTGCTAACTCGCCGACCTGCTGACTTGCTAACCCGCTGCCTATAAAATCTCCCCATGACCTTCCCGGCCATGCGGATGCGGCGTCTCCGGCGCACTGAGGCGCTTCGCTCTCTCGTCCGCGAGACCACGCTCGAGCCGGGCGACTTCATCTACCCGCTCTTCATCCGTCCCGGTGAAGGCGTCCGCCACCCCGTCAGCTCCATGCCCGGCGTCTTCAACATCTCTGTCGACGAGGCCCTCCGCGAAGCCGAGCAGTGTGCTTCGCTCGGCATTGGCGGCCTGCTGCTTTTCGGCCTTCCCGAGTCAAAAGACGACCAGGGCTCCGGTGCGTGGGACGACGATGGCATCGTCCAGCGGGCGCTGCGCGCGCTCCGCCAGTCTAGCGCCGCAAAAAATCTCGTCCTCATCGCCGACGTCTGCCTCTGCGAGTACACCAGCCACGGCCACTGCGGGGTGATCGTCAAGAGCGGCGAGAGTTTTTCCGTCGACAACGATCCCACCCTCGATCTGCTCGCCCGCACCGCCGTCAGCCAGGCCCGCGCCGGCGCTGACGTCGTCGCGCCCAGTGACATGATGGATGGCCGCGTCGCCGCCATCCGCCGCGCCCTCGACGCCGCTGGATTCACTGAGACGCCCATCCTCAGCTACGCCTCCAAGTTCGCGTCGGCCTTTTACGGCCCCTTCCGTGAGGCCGCCGGCTCCGCGCCGCAGTTCGGCGACCGCAGGACTTATCAGATGGACGGCGCCAATCCCCGCGAGGCCATGCTCGAGATCGAGCTCGATCTCGCCGAAGGCGCCGACATGATCCTCATGAAGCCGGCCATGCCCTACCTCGACATCGTTCGCGCCGCGCGCGAGCGCTTCGCCGTGCCCATCGGCGCATACCAGGTCTCCGGCGAGTACTCCATGCTCCACGCCGCCTTTGAAAAAGGCTGGCTCGACCGCGATCGCGCCATGCTCGAATCGCTCGTCTCCATTCGCCGCGCCGGCGCCGGTTTCATCGTCACCTACTTCGCCAAAGAAGCCGCCAAGCTGCTTGAGTAGGGTGCTGTCGGCTTGCGATTCAACCCACCAGGTGGTATATTGCTGACATATACAGAGGCCGTCCATGCCTTACATCGGCCCCCACATCGGTTTCGACTGGGATGGAGGCAACGCCCGCAAGAATGAGAAGCACGGCGTAACCAAGCCCGAGGTAGAGCAGGTTTTTCTCAATCAGCCGCTGCTGCTCGCCGACGACCAAAAGCATAGCCACCGCGAGCCGCGATTTCATGCCTTGGGCCGAACGGATTCCGACCGTCGCTTGCATGTAACATTCACCGAGCGCGGCAACGGAACGCTGATTCGCCCCATCTCGGCGCGGGACATGAGCAGAAAGGAGAGAGCCATCTATGACCAAGCACTTGAAGCCAGTTCCTAAGTTTTCCAGTGAGGCCGAGGAGCGCGCCTTCTGGGAATCGCCCAAGAACGACAGCACAGAGTACGTCGACTGGACCAAGGCAAGACTGGCCACTTTCCCAAAGCTGCGTCCCTCCACAGAGACCATCTCACTGCGCATGCCGGAAGACATTCTGAACACCATCCGCAATCACGCCCGCAAGCTCGATGTGCCCTACCAATCGCTCATCAAGCTCTGGTGCGCAGAGAAAGTCGCCGAGCTTTCCCAATCCACGCCCCACTCCAATCGCAACGGCAAGTAAAGCCGCCGCCAAACTCCTCGCCTGAAACACCGCATAGCCGCATTCGCCGCCTGCATTTTTCATTGACGCAACCCCGCCAGTATGCAAACCTTACCCAATCTCCTCCGCGCCACCGCAACTCATCGCGTACGCTTCGCTGAACTACCGGGCCCGTTCGTCCTAGTCCCGTCCCTCCGAGTTTCGAGAGGTTTGCCCATGCAGCGTCGAAACGGATTCATCGCCTTTGCCGCGCTCAGTTGCTTCCTGCTCTGCGGCGCGACGGCCCCTGAGGGATGTCCCTCCGGCACCCAGTCCATTGGTCCCTCCAACGGGGAGGTTGTCGGCGCTATCGTAGGCGTCGTCGCAGTCATCGCTGTCGGCACCATCGTCATCGTCGAGGTCAACAAATCCCACCACGTCATCAAAGGCTGCGTCACCGCCGGACCCGACGGTATCGAAGTTCACAATGACGGCGACCAGAAGATCTATGCCCTCACCGGCATCACCGCAAACGTCAAGGTTGGTGACATCGTGAAGGTCAACGGCAGCAAGAATAAACACCAGAAAGACTCTGCCGGCGACGAAGACTTCGTCGTCCAGAAGATCGGCCGCGATTACGGCCCCTGCAAGGCTGCGCTTGCCGCACAGGCTTCCGCCGCAACTCCGGCCTCAACGCCGGCCGCCTCAACTGCAGCTCCCTGACGGCCCGTACGGCCGACTCGCTGACTTGCTAGCTCGCTAACTCGCTCGCGCCTCCGTTCCACAATCCGCTTTGTATCCCGGCCAAGTTGTGTTTTCCTAACAGGAATCCCTTGCACTTGCCCGCCCATGCTCAAGCGACTCGAAAACTATTTTGAATTCCAGCATCTCGGCACCAACTGGCGCACGGAGATCCTCGCCGGCGTCACCACCTTCCTCACGATGGCCTACATCGTGCTGGTCAATCCCGCCATCCTCGCCGCCGCCGGCATTCCGCTGCCCGCCGTCACCGCCGCCACCTGCCTGGCCGCGGCCTTCGGCTCCATCCTCATGGGCATCGTCGCTCGCTATCCCATCGCGCTCGCGCCCGGCATGGGCCTCAACGCGTATTTCACCTACACCGTCTGCATCAAGATGCACATTCCCTGGCAGACGGCGCTCGGCGCGGTCTTTCTTTCGGGAGTCATCTTCCTCGCGCTCACCGCCGCCGGCATCCGCCAGATGATTCTGCGCGCTATCCCGCACCAGCTCTACGCCGCGGTCGCCAGCGGCATCGGGCTCTTCATCGCCTTCATCGGCTTCCAGCACGCCGGGCTCATTGTTCGCGATCCCAACACACTGGTCGGCCTCGGCGACATCCGCAACCCCACGGCGTGGCTCTCGCTCGCCGGCCTTGTGCTTATGATCGCGCTTGAGATCCGCAAGATCCGCGGCTCCATCCTCATCGGCGTGCTCGCGATCACCGGCGTTGCCTGGGCCATGCACATGGTCCACTGGACGCCCTCTACCGGCGGCTTTTCCGCGCTCACCGCCACGGCGTTCAAACTGGATATCCGCGGCGCCATCAGCAAGGGCCTGCTCGAAATCATCTTCGTCTTTTTCTTCGTCGATCTCTTTGACAATCTCGGCACCCTCGTCGCCGTCACCAAGCGCGCCGGCCTTATCACCGCAGACCACACCATCCCCCGCCTCAATAAAATTCTCTTCGCCGACGCAACCGCCACCGTCTTCGGCTCGCTCATCGGCACTTCTACCGTCACCAGCTACGTCGAGTCCACAGCAGGAGTCGCTGCCGGCGGCCGCTCCGGCGTCACTGCCATCGTTACCGGACTGCTTTTTCTCGGAGCCATCGGCGCGGCGCCTTTCATCGGCATCGTGCCCGCCGCGGCCACAGCGCCCGCGCTCATCCTCGTTGGCTCGCTCATGCTCGCCGCCATTACTGAAATCGACTGGCACGATCCCCTGGTCGCCGTCCCCGCCTTTCTTACGCTTGTCCTTATCCCGTTCACCTACTCCATCGCCAACGGACTCGGCTTCGGCATCATCGCCTGGGCCGTCCTCCATCTGCTCTCCGGCAAGCTCCGCAAGCAGGACTGGCTGCTCTACATCCTCGCGGTGCTCTTCCTGGCGCGTTTCATCTACATCGGCGCCAGCTAATCGGCGTCCAAGCTGCTAACTCGCTGACTTGCTAATGTAAGAATGTTGTCCCGGAGGACCCCTCATGCACTACTGGCTTTACTACATCGCTCATTTCTTCGCCGGCGCGTTCTTCGCGAATTCGCTTCCCCATCTCATCAACGGCGTCTCTGGCCGTCCCTTCCAAAGCCCATTCGCCAAGCCGCCCGGCAAAGGCCTCTCGTCCTCCACCGTCAACGTCCTCTGGGGACTCTTCAATCTCGCCGTCGCTTACGTACTCGTCTTTCGCGTCGGCAGCTTCGTCTTTCACGACACCGGCCACATCCTCGTCTTCGGCGCAGGAGTGCTGATCATGTCCCTCATGCTCGCCCGAACCTTCGGCCGATTCCACGGCGGCCTGAATCCGTAGGCGCCTCGCGCCCCTCCATTCACTCGCCCGCCGCGCCCCGAATATCTGGCCGTCCGGCCAACTAAGCCGCGCCCCAATTAAAATAAACTCGCCGCCGATGCGCCTCTCTTCCCTTCACCGCGCCGCTTCTTTTCTCGCACTCGCCGCCGCGTTCGTTTCCCTCGCCCGCGCCGCCGACACCTACACCATCGTCCAAACGTACCCGCACGACCCGCAGGCCTACACGCAAGGCCTCGTCTACATCGACGGCCATCTCTACGAGAGCACCGGCCTCAACGGCCACTCCTCGCTGCGCATGGACGACCTCACCACCGGCCGCGTCCTGCAATCGGCGCCCGTCGCCAGCCAGTACTTCGCCGAAGGCCTCGCCCCTTGGGGCAGCACACTCATCCAGCTCACCTGGCAGTCGCACATTGCCTTCGTCTATGACCGCTTCAGCTTCCGCCTGCTGCGCACCCTCCACTACGACGGCGAGGGCTGGGGACTCACCGAAGACGGCAAAGACCTCATCGAGAGCGACGGCAGCGCGACCCTCCGCTTCTTCGATCCGCAGACCTTCCATGAGGTCCGCCGCATCGTCGTCAAAGATCACGGCTCCCAGGTCACCCAGCTCAACGAACTCGAGTACATCCACGGCCAGGTCTACGCCAACGTCTGGCACACTGACCGCATCGCGCGCATCGCGCCCACCACCGGCCAGGTCCTCGGTTGGATCGATCTCGCCGGACTGCTCGCCCCCAACGAGCGCTCCGATCCCGAAGCCGTGCTCAACGGAATTGCTTACGATGCCGCACACGACCGGCTCTTCGTCACCGGCAAACTCTGGCCCAAGCTCTTCGAGATTAAAGTCGTCCCCGCGCAGCCGAAGATCGTTCCCATCCAGCGCGCGAAGTAGCGCCTTGCGAGCGCGCACTGATCACACCGGCATCGCCATAAAAACCGCGAAGGCGCAATCTCCTCGGCGCGCTTCGAATGCGAGTAGACAAAGCTTCGAATGCGCTTAGTCTTTCTGATGAGAGGAGTGGCAGAATAATCCAACAATCGTCAAAGCGAGGAAAGATGACCTGCCTGATAACAGGCGCGACCGGAGATGTTGGATCGCGAGTTGTCCGGAAGTTGATTGAGCGAGATATCCGTCCGCGGATTCTGGTGCGCAGCGCTGAGAAAGCACGTGCACTTTTGGGATCAGAGGCAGAAATCTTTGTGGGAGATCTCGGGGCGCCGGCCACTGTCCGGCCAGCAATGAAGGGCGTGGAAACGCTCTTTCTTGTGAACGTCGGTCCGGAGATTCCCCAACGGGACGAGGCAGCAGCGGCAATTGCCAAAGAAGAGGGAGTCAAACGAATAGTGAAACTGTCCTCGCTCGATGTCGAGCACGGGCTCGCTATAGGAGCGTGGCACGAAAAAGGTGAAGCTGAGATACGAACATCGCGCGTACCGTTCACCTTTATCCGGCCCTCCGGATTCATGACGAACCTGCTTGCATGGGCGCATTCCATCAAGACCGAGGGTATCGTGCGATCGTCGGCGGGAACGGGTGGCCGCCCTTTCATTCATTCCGAGGACATCGCTGCGGTGTCGGTGGCAGCTCTGCTTGGCGAGGAGTACGCCGGCCAGATTCTTTCGCTTACAGGACCCAGATCGCTGACCTTTGCCGATGCAACTCGGATCATTGGCCAAGCCATCGGGAAGACGCTTATCTATCAACCGATATCCGATGAAGAAGCGGGTGAGCAGCACTATTCACGGTTCAGTGGATCTCACGAAGAGACCGCAGCTCACGTTGCGCTATGGAAAGCCATACGTGAAGGACGCCTTGCCGTCACCACGGATGGAGTCGAACGCACGCTGGGTCGGAGACCCATTCCCTTAGAGCAATGGGCAGTAGAGAATGCCCGCAACTTTCTGCCCTGACAACAAAGCCGCTCTTCAGACATTTTGACCCTCGGACGGCTCGCGACAAATGGGTCCCACTCTAGAGAAGGATTTTCGTCGTTGGCCGTGCTGTGCAGCCGCGCTATCCCACCAGCGCCGGATTCAGGCTCGTCACCTGCGCCACAGCCTTTGTCAGCCGCGCCTCCTGCGGACGGCTGTCCTTGTGCTCGGCGCGCGTGTAGATGTGCTCCACCTTCTCCACCAGGTATGCGCCCATCAGGAAGTCGCCATCCACGCCCGACCCGTCGCCGGGCAGCAGGATCACGTCGCCCACTCGCGGCATCGAGTGCAGCGTCTCCAGCGGCACCAGATTAATGCACGTTCCGTCACCGGCAATGAACTCCAGGCAGTCAAGTGAGTGCAGCGTACCCTCGCGCGCCTTCCGCGCCTCCTGCCGCGCCCGGAACGACTCAAAGTAGGTCCCCACCACAACGGGCAGACCGATCATGAAACCAACAACGCTGCTGTACTGCGAAATCGCTGTTAACCAGTGATGGGGCATCTCTTGCGCTTCCTCCAGATAGAAATCTCGGCGGTTTCCTTGGCATCATAAGAAACTCGCGCGGTCATACGATCGCGGCAAACGCGTGAAGAACCTGCGTAGATACAGGATTCTCTCGCGAAGGATGTCTAGACTCTCATGTACTAGAGATGCGTTCGGGCGCGATGGCAAGCAATGATGGGCGCCGAGTCCTCAGCCGCGGAACAATCCAGCCGAATCAAGCCAGCCGAATCAAGCCGGGCTTTGCCGATTCGCTCCCGATTCCTTATTGTCCGATCGAACCGTTCTGGTGCTCCCGCTCGCCGCGAAAAAAGCGGTGATCCAACATACTGCGGCCCAGCAAGAAAAGCAGAACGATAAATAGGGCGACGAATACCGTGGTCCAGATCTGGCCCCAGGGTGGCCTTCCCCCTGCGCCCGGCGTCGGATTTGCATTCGTTTCCATCAGATTCGGCTCACACCAGGCAGAGAGATATAGCCTCACGCATGCGTTTCATCAGGGTGTCGGGGCTCTTCGCCTGCGTGTGGCATCCGCGAAGGCTGGGCACGGTGGCAACGAGATAGCCGGCTTCGTCACGCTCGATAACAACGGTAAATTTTCTCTTGGCCTTCACGCGCAACTCCCGCACACAACTCTACCACGACCCTGATTGACGGGTTAACACGCATGATCCCAGCAACCCTTGGGTGCCCCACGTCTCGATTCTGAGACGTGGGATAGCAGGAAAACTACGCCGTCACCGTCAGCGCAAGGCTCTTCCACAGCCGCAGCGTCGGCGCCGCCTGGTTGATCGTGTAGAAATGCAGTCCCGGCGCGCCGCCGCGCAGCAGCGTTTCGCATAGCCGCGTCACGACACTCAGCCCAAACTCCTGCAGCGCCGCCTTGTCGTCCTGCAGCTCTTCCAGCCGCAGCCGAATCCACCGCGGCAGATCAGCGCCGCAGCCGCCGCAGAACCGAATCATGTTTGCGTAGCCGGTGATCGGCATGATCCCCGGAACAATCGGAATGCGAATCCCCGCCTTCGCGCACCGCTCCATAAAATGGAAGTAAGCGTCGGCGTTGTAAAAGAGCTGCGTCAGCGCCGAGTCCGCGCCTGCCTCCACCTTGCGCCGAAAATTATCGAAGTCCTCGCTCGGCCCCTTGGCTTGCGGATGCATCTCCGGATACGCGGCCACTTCAATCCTGAATGCGTCGCCATGTTCCGCGCGAATAAAACTCACCAGCTCGTTCGCGTAGTGGAATTCGCCCGGCGCGGATGGGCTCGTCGCCGTCGCTGGCAAATCCCCGCGCAGCGCCACGATCCGCTTCACGCCCGCCGCGCGATACCGCTCCAGCTGTGCCGCCACCGTCGTCCGCGTCGACCCCACGCACGTCAGGTGCGGCGCGGCTTGAACTCCCGCGTGCTCCACCACCGCAAGAATCGTCTCGTACGTACCGTCCTGATCAGACCCGCCCGCGCCGTGCGTCACCGAAAAATAATCCGGGCGCACCGCCGCCAGTTGCCGGATCACCTCCGGCAGCTTCGCGTGCGCCTCCGGCGTCCGCGGCGGAGACAACTCAAACGAAAATGAAAGATTACTCATCGCAGCTCATTCGTCTTCAAATCCCAGCGATCAGAGGCGAGTCGCACTTTCCGGCCCTGCCCCTGATCCCTGATCCCTGATCCCTGACCACTGACCCCTGACCCCTGACCCCTGACACCTAGTACCTGTAATTCTCCGCCTTGTACGGTCCCTCCACCGGCACGCCGATGTAGTCCGCCTGCTGCTTGCTCAGCTTGGTCAGCTTCACGCCGATCTTTTCGAGGTGCAGCCGCGCCACTTCCTCGTCCAGGTGCTTGGGCAGCGTGTACACGCCCACCTTGTAGGTGTCCTTGTTCTTCCACAAGTCAAGCTGCGCCAGCGTCTGGTTGGCAAAGCTGTTGCTCATCACAAAGCTCGGGTGGCCCGTCGCGCAGCCCAGGTTCACCAGCCGTCCTTCGGCCAGCACAAAAATCGAGTGCCCATCGGGAAACGTGTACTTATCCACCTGCGGCTTGATGTTGGTGCGCGTCACGCCCTTGGCCTCGTTCAGCCGGTCAATCTGGATCTCGTTGTCGAAGTGCCCAATGTTGCACACGATCGCCTGGTCCTTCATCTTCGCCATGTGCTCCAGGGTCAGAATGTCCGTATTCCCCGTGCACGTCACGTAGATGTCGCCGCGGCCCAGGGTGTCTTCCACCGTCGTCACTTCAAAGCCTTCCATCGCCGCCTGCAGCGCGTTGATCGGGTCGATCTCCGTCACTACGCAACGCGCGCCCATGCCGCGCAGCGAGTGGCTCGATCCCTTGCCCACGTCGCCATACCCGCAGATCACCGCCACCTTGCCCGCCACCATCACGTCCGTCGCGCGCTTGATTCCGTCGGCCAGTGACTCGCGGCATCCATACAGATTGTCGAACTTGCTCTTGGTGACTGAATCATTCACGTTGACGGCCGGAACCAGCAGCTTGCCCTGCTCCATCATCTTGTAGAGCCGGTGCACGCCCGTGGTCGTCTCTTCGCTCACGCCGCGCCAGTCCTTCACCACCTTGTGCCAGTGCTGCTTGTCCTCGGCGTACACGCGCTTCAGCAGGTCCTTGATCACCTGCTCTTCGTGGTTGCTGCTCGCCGTCTCCACCCACTTGTCGCCGTTCTCCAGCTCATAGCCTTTGTGGATCAGCAACGTCGCATCGCCGCCATCATCCACAATCAGCTGCGGGCCCAGCCCGCCCTTATGCGCCAGCGCGCGATACGTGCACTCCCAGTAGTCCTCCAGCGACTCACCCTTCCACGCAAACACCGGCACGCCCGCCGCGGCAATCGCCGCCGCCGCATGGTCCTGCGTCGAAAAGATATTGCAGCTCGCCCAGCGCACTTCGGCGCCCAGCGAAACCAGCGTCTCAATCAGCACCGCCGTCTGAATCGTCATGTGCAACGATCCCGTCACCCGCACGCCGTTCAGCGGCTTCTCCGCCGCGTGCTTGTTGCGGATTGACATCAGCCCCGGCATCTCCTGCTCGGCGATGATGATCTCTTTACGGCCCCAATCGGCCAGGCCCAGATCGGCCACCTTGTAATCCACTCCTGTCATCTCCAACGTCGAGCTCGCCATCTCATCTCTCCTCAATGTGCTGTTCGAATTGCTGTCTGAAAATCGCCGCTTGAATTTCGCTGACTTGCTGTCTTGCCGACCCGCTGACTTGCTGCTTCCATCTTGAAGGGTACGGGCTTCAGCCCGTACATAACATCCCACCTAGAAATTTAGGGGTTTTGGCGGGTGCCCCCGGTCCCTCGCATTTGGGGACCGGGGATACCACCAGCGCTCACTCACTGATTCTCGTCTCACTCACATTCACATCGTCGCATCGTGATATATTGATGTGTACCAGATTTCCCCCATGTCGTCAATCACCAAAATGTTGCGGGTTCTGGCCGACGCCAATCGCCTCCGCATCCTCCTGCTGCTCCAGGCCGACGAGCTCTCCGTCGCCGAATTGCAGGAGATTCTCGCCATGGGCCAGAGCACCATCTCTACCCACCTCTCCCAGCTCAAGCAGGCCGGCCTCGTTGAAGACCGCCGCACCGGCAAAAGCAACTTCTACCACCTTGTTGCCGAGCCGACCGGGCCCTTGGACCAGATTCTCTCCGAAGCCGCCACCGAGATTCCCGAAGCGGCACCCGACCAGGCCGCCATGCGCCGCGTCCTCAAGAAACGCCAGGACAAGACACGCGCCTTTTTCGATTCGGTCGCCGGCCGCCTCGGCAAAGACTACGTCCCCGGCAAATCCTGGAAGAGCCTCGCCGAAGCCCTGCTGCGCCTGCTCCCGCCCATGGTCATCGCCGATCTCGGCGCCGGCGAGGGCAGCTCCGCACTTCTACTCTCGCAGCGAGCCGATCGCGTCATCGCCGTTGACTCCTCCGCAAAAATGGTCGAGTTCGGCCGCGAGCTCGCCACGCGCCACGGCATCCAGAACATCGACTACCGCCTCGGCGACATGGAGGATCTGCCCATCGCCGCGGATGAAGTCGATCTCGTCTTTTTCTCGCAGTCGCTCCACCACGCGCTGCACCCCGGCCGCGCCCTCCACGAGGCCGCGCGCATCCTCAAGCCCGGCGGCCGCGTCGTCATCCTCGACCTCGTCAAGCACCGCTATGAAGAAGCTCGCGACCTCTACGCCGACGAGTGGCTTGGCTTCACCGAGTCCGAGCTCGAATCCCTCCTCCACTCCGCCGCCTTCACCAACGTCGAAGCCACCGTCGTCGACAAAGAATCCGACCCGCCCAACTTCCAAACCCTCCTCGCCATCGCCGCCAAACCAAATTAATAAGGATGGGTGCATCTCGATTCTGAGATGTGGGATCGCATCAAACCGACCTACCGTGTCGTCATCCTGATCGACTCTATCCCCTGACTACCAGTACTGTTCCCAGCTCTCTCTCGATCTGAATCTCATCCAATTCCTGCCCGATCATCGAGGCCATCCATCCAAGGCCCGCACCCCCCAGTTCCACCCTATTACCCGGAACCCGAACAACGAGACCTCTTCCGGGGGCATCCTACCCACTAGGAGTACTCCATGAAAAAGCTGCACAGTGTTTTAGCGCTCGCGATCCTTTCTACAAGTCTCACGGGCGGCATCGCCCTTGCCCAGGACCAGCACGACAACCACACGTACGTCCAGCACAAGGAATGGAAGAAAGGCGCACCCATTAAGCAGGAAGATTGGAGTCGCGGCGACAAAGTCGACTACCACCAAAATCACCTGGCCGCCCCTCCAAACGGCTACGAATGGCGCATGGTGGATGGCAACTACGTTCTCGCCAACAGCTCCAACTATCAAATCCGCACCGTCGTCCGCATACCGTAACCCGCCCCCCGCAACTATGTAAGTAAGGCCGCCGGGTCATCCGGCGGCCTTGGCGTTTTGGTACTCCCTACTCCCCGCTCTTATGCCGGGCTCGGCGACAGTTCCGGGCTTACGCCGGGCCTTCGCAAATTCGAAGTCCGATCTGAAGGCTTTTTCATCTAACCGATGTAGTAATCACAGATCCCCGTCAGCCCATCTCGACACAATCATTTCTCGTCACAACCAGCGGCAACTTCTGAGGGAAACAGATGACACACCAATCGAATCAACAACTGAATCTGGGCGGCACATTTACCTTTCCCAAAACCTCCCTGACCGTGAAGCGCATGGGCTTTGGTGCAATGCAGCTTGCCGGGCGGGATGGCGACAAGCTCGTCTGGGGCCCGCCCCGCGATCTTCCCGGTGCGATCGCGGTTCTGCGCGAGGCCGTCGACTCGGGCGTCAACCACATCGATACCAGCGACTTTTACGGCCCGCATGTAACCAATCAACTCATCCGCCAGGCGCTTCACCCTTACCCGGACGATCTCGTAATCGTCACCAAGGTGGGCAATCGCCGCGGCGGCGATGGCTCATGGCCGCACGCCCGCTTACGCCAGGAGATCATCGACGCGGTGCACGACAATCTGCGTAACCTCGCGCTCGAAACGCTCGACGTCGTCAATCTCCGCCTCGGCGGCCTGAGCGGCCCGGTGGACGAACCTTTTGAAGAGCCACTCACCGCGCTTGCCGAGCTCAAGCATCAGGGCCTGATCCGGCATATCGGCCTTAGCACCGTTTCCTCCCGTCAGCTGGCTCAGGCGCAGGCGATTACGAAGATCGTCTGCGTCCAAAACTTCTACAATGTGGCCCAGCGCACTGACGACGGATTCGTCGATGCTCTCGCAGCGCAAGGCATAGCCTACGTGCCCTACTTTCCACTGGGAGGATTCTCTCCGCTGCAGTCGTCCAAACTGAATGAGGTCGCTGCATCGCTTGATGCCACTGCCATGCAGGTAGCGCTCGCGTGGCTGCTGCACCGGTCTCCGAACATCCTGCTCATCCCCGGCACCTCATCGGTCCAGCATCTTCGCGAGAATCTCAAAGCTGCAACGCTGCAACTATCGGACGAAGTTCTCGCTCACCTCGACAGCATCGGCGCCGCTGCGGCTTGAATCGGCAGATCGCCATCGCGTAGTAATCTACGGACGAAGAACGGGATCAGTCCATGTTCCTAGGGCGACTCACCAGGATCATTGCTTTCTGCGCCACGGCCGTCGCGGTCGCGTCAGTCGTCGCGTATCCCGCGGCAATCTCCGCGCAAGGCGCGCCTGGCAGCGGAGCACCCGGCGCTCGCTCCGGGCCAGCGCAGGGGGAGTAGCCGGCACGGTCGATAGCGTGTCCACGTCAAGCTTTATGGTCTTAACCTCGGCGGGCCGCACGGTGATGGTGAAAGAGGCGTCCTCCACGCAATGCCGGAAGGGTACAACTTCAATCCCGGCGAGTGCCATTGCCAAAGGTGACGGCGTGCTCGTACTCGGGACCGTCAGCGGACCCAATATCACCGCCAGCCAGGTGATTGTAGAAACCCCCGATCACAAAACATCCGCACCTTCGCCGGCTGCCGCAGTCGTCCCCTTCCAGCGCGGCGCGCCCTCCGCAGCAAAGCAGGTCGGTCAGGTCCCAGCCGATTACAGTCAAGGGTCGGGAACCGTCGTCAGCGGAACGGAAGCGAACAAGGCGATCGAAGCTGCGTTAGCCAGCTATCCCGGGGGCATCGTCGACCGCGTTGTCAAGCTAAGTGACGGCGAATACGAAGTTCACAACATCGGCGTCAACTGGCCGCACCACATCTTCGTCAGCAGCGGCTTCAACGTCGCTGGCGCCTTCCAGCACGGTTCCGAAACCCCAGCCCAGCCTCCCCGAAAAAATTCCTGTTGTTTTCCAAAAGGAAGCGTATCATCATTCCTGTTGGAAACCTAGAGGGGATCTCCCGATGATAGAAAAGCCCGACGTCTTGCAAGGAACGCTGGCGCTCATGGTCCTTAAAACGCTGGATCTCATTGGGCAGCAGCACGGTTACGGCATCGCCCGGCGCATCGAGCAGATCAGCGGTGACCTTCTGGATGTGAATCAGGGCACGCTCTATCCCCTACTGCTCAAGCTGGAGCACGAAGGCTCCATCGCCTCGCAATGGGGCACATCGGAAAACAACCGCCGCGCCCGCTTCTATCGCCTCACCGCGGCCGGCCGCAAGCAGCTGCAAACGGAAACCCGCGACTGGGAGCAAACCGCGGCCATCATCGCACGCTTCTTCAACGTGAAGGCGGAGGACCTGGCATGAAATCCCTGCGGCGATTCTTCATACGGCTGGCAAATTTCGCAACCGGGCAGCGCGCCGACCAGCGGCTGCAGGATGAGCTCGCCGAACATTTTGCATTTCAGGTCGATGAGAATCTGCGCGCGGGCATACCGCCGACTGAGGCGCGGCGTCAGGCTGCAATCAAGCTGGGCGCGGCTGAAGCCATTAGGGAACAGCACCATGCCGAGCAAAGTCTTCCCTTCATCGAAAACCTTCTTTCTGATCTGCGGTACGCGGTTCGCATGCTTCGCAAATCTCCTGGATTTGCCTTAATCGCCATCGCCACGATGGCTCTGGGCGTGGGGGCCACCACGGCGATCTACAGCGTGATTGACGCCACGCTGCTACACCCATTGCCCTACCCGAATCCAGCGGAATTAGTCCACCTCGAGGATTATCTCCCCGGCGTAACCGCGAAGGCCGTTGGCATCTCCATTCCTGAATTGAGAGATCTGCAGAGCTCCGGAATCTTCCAGTACGTGTCGATCTACGGGTTTGGCTCCGTGAACCTCACCGGCAGCGCCCAGCCCGCGCGCATCGCTTTCAAGCCGGTCACGCCCGCTTACTTCACGGTCCTCGGAGTCAACGCGCAGTTGGGCCGCACGTTTAATCCGAATGACGCCACGCCCGGCTTCAACCTTGAGGTCGTGATCAGCGACGGGCTTTGGCGAAGGGAGTTCGGAGCCGATCCGCACATCATTGGCAAAACGTTGCGCCTCGATAACGACGTTTATCATGTCGTCGGCGTCATGGCGCCAGGCTTTCGCGATGAGGGTCGATCCACTGAAGAGCGGAATACAGAATTGTGGGCGGCAAGCAATTTTGCCGCAGATCCGGCGCCGCCGCCTCTCCGGAGCAATCGCTTGCGCCTCGGGGCCATCGCGCGCCTCAAACCCGGCCTCTCAATTGCCGCCGCGCAGTCCCGCCTCGATGCGCTGGTTTCATCGCTCGCAAAGCAGTACCCGGAAGATTACCCGGTCCAGGCTGAATGGACCGTCCGCCTGATCCCACTCAGCGAAGCCTTGGTCGGCAATGTTCGCCAATCTCTTCTTCTGCTGTTCGGCGCAGTGGGACTGGTCCTGCTGATCAGCTGCGTCAACGTCGCCAATCTGCTGCTTGCCAGGGCCAGCGCGCGCGGACGCGAGATCGCCGTCCGCCAGGCTCTCGGGGCCGCACGGATGCGCCTCCTCCGCCAGCTCCTCACGGAGAGCTTGCTCCTCTTTCTGCTCGGCGGCATCGCCGGATTTGCCGTTCTCTTCTGCGCCCGGAAGTTTCTTCTCCAACTGGTTCCCGAGAGCCTTCCGCGTCTCAATGACATTTCCATCAATTGGAGCGTGCTGGCTTTTGCCATCGCGGCCTCTCTCGCCGCAGGGCTCATCTTCGGGCTTGCACCCGCCTGGATGATGAGCCGCCTCGATCTGACCTCAACCCTCCGCCAGGAGGGGCGCGGCTCCAACGGTTCTCAAGGGCGCTCGCGCGCCCGGCACATCCTGGTCATCAGTGAGCTGGCATTCTCCCTGGTGTTGCTGGTCGCTGCCGGCCTGTTGCTGCGCAGCTTCTGGGATTTGTTCCAAGTCCAGCTCGGCTTCAATCCCGATCGCGTGATGGCGATCCAGACCTGGCTTCCCGTACCGAACGATCCCGCGACCGATCCCTATCGCACCGCCACGCAGGAAGCAGTCTTGCTGCGCGAAATTCTTCGCCGCAATCGAACCCTGCCGGGGGTAGAAGAAGCGGCCATCGGAAATTTGGACTCGCTTCCACTCGGCCACGGCCGCGACGACCTAAATGCTTCTCCATTGATCCGCGAAGGCATCGAACTCAGGAGCAATCAGGCGCCGCCGATCGATACCGCCATCGTTTCGCCCGAATATTTTCACTTGATCGGCATCACGCTTGTGCGCGGTCGCCTCTTCAGTGGCCATGATCTTGAAGACACGCCCTCGGTCGCGGTCATCAATCAGGCTGCGGCTCGCACCTACTGGCCCGGCCAGGACCCGCTGGGCAAGCGCATCCGGCTTGACCCCACCAAGCCAGTCTGGACCTCGATCGTTGGCATCACCGCGGACGCTCACACGGAATCGCTCGCTGACGACGGCACACCGCAGCTTTATCTCAGCATCTACCAGCGCCACGCCAAAGATCTGGCCATCTTCCTTCGCGGCCAGCTCGATTCCGGCGCCATCCCCGCGCAGGTGCGCACACAGGTCCAGTCCGTCGATGCCGAACTTCCCGTCTTCCACGCGGAAACGCTTGACGATGTGCTCTCCAATTCGCTTTCCGTCAGGCGATTCTCCATGGAAATGGTCGCGCTCTTTGCAGCTACCGCTCTGCTGCTCGCCGCGCTCGGAATCTACGGAACCATTTCGTACCTCGTCAACGAGCAGACACGCGAGATTGCCATTCGACTTGCCCTCGGCGCACAAAGGAGCAACATCCTCAAAATGGTCCTGCGCCAGGGCCTCAGTCTGGCCGCCGCCGGCGCCGCCGCCGGCCTCGCCGGAGCGCTCATGGTCTCTCATCTCATGGCCGGCCTGCTCTATGGAGTTTCGCCCACCGATCTGACCACGTTTGCCGGTGTCACCCTGGTGCTTACTACCGTCGCGCTCGCCGCCAGCACCATCCCGGCGCTGCGCGCCATGCGCCTCAATCCCATTACGACGCTGCACTCCGAATAACCCCTTCGCCGCAGCTCGATTCTCGTCCTCGCAGGTTTCGCCTTTCCCATTGCCGACGGCCCGGCCCACTCTAAGCTGCTGCCAGCTTGCGTTGCTCGAAGAACGCCAGCAGATCGCCATTGATTTGATCTGCGTTGGTCGCGGGCATCCCGTGGGGAAAACCGGGATACACGATCAGCGTTGCGTTTTTCACAATCTTCGCGGTCATCAGACCCGACGCGCCAATCGGCACAATCTGATCGTCGTCGCCATGCATCACGAGGGTCGGCACATCGAACTTCTTCAGATCGTCGGTGAAATCCGTCTCCGAGAAAGCCTTGATGCAGTCGTAATGCGGCTTCATCCCTCCCATCATTCCCTGCAGCCACCAGTGCTCTCGGATTCCTTCCGAAATCTTGGCGCCGGGCCGGTTGTAACCGTAAAACGGCAAGGTCAAGTCTTTGTAGAACTGCGCTCGATCATCGGCAACTGCCGCTCGAAAGCCATCGAAGACCGAAAGCGGCAGGCCCCCGGGATTAGTCTCCGTCTTGACCATCAGCGGCGGTACGGAGCTGATCAGCACGGCCATCGCCACGCGTTTCGATCCGTGCCGGCCAATGTAACGAGCCACTTCCCCTCCGCCCGTCGAGTGCCCCACGTGGATCGCGTCCTTCAGATCCAGCCTTGCAGTGATTGCCGCAAGATCGTCGGCGTAGGTATCCATATCGTTTCCATCCCAGGTCTGCGTAGAACGGCCGTGCCCTCGCCGGTCGTGTGCGATGACTCGATAGCCCCGCTGGCCGAAAAACAACATCTGTCCGTCCCAGTCGTCGGCGCTTAGCGGCCACCCGTGACTGAACACGATCGGCTGACCGCTGCCCCAGTCCTTGTAGTAAATCTGCGCGCCATCTTTCGCTGTGATTGTTGGCATGGAGTGCTCTCCTTATATTGTTGCCTGCAGTTGCTTCTGCAGTTGAATGATTTGTTTTTTGGATTCTCTTGTCGCCAGCCCGCGTTTGCGCACCTGTGACCCTTGCGCATCCGTGACCCGATCAGCGATGCGAGACTTCTAGACCAGCGAACACTAGCAGGCAGAACAGGTACACATCTGTTCAAGACTGCTCACTTGTCGTCGGTGCGGGTCCCCCTACGCAGCTTCGTCCGTTGCAGCGGCAATCCGTGTTCAATAATTGAGCAAGACCCTCCCAGCCGCGTCCATTCAGCAGCGGCGCAACGTAGAGTCAACTCCGCTCTCGCCAAAGTCCTTCCGCAATAACTCGCGCGGCGGTCAAGTTCCCGCTCCATCGGCCGATAAAGTATTCCAGGCGGCAAAAGCGACCGATTCCGCCGCGCGGAGCTGTGCCCGTGAAAGGCATCATCTTCAATCTTCTCGAGGACGCAGTTGTCGGCGAGTTCGGCCTCGCCGCATGGGATGACCTGCTCGCCGTCGTCGGCAGCGACGGCGTCTACACCTCGCTCGGCAACTACCCCGACAGCCAGGTGCAGGATTTTGTTCTCGCTGCGGCGGCCAAGCTCGGTAAGTCGCCCGCAGAAATCCTCAAGTGGTTCGGCAACGCCGCCATGCCGCTCCTCTTCGAGCGCTATCCGCAGTTCTTCGTCGGCCACACCTCCACGCGCGCCTTCATCCTCAGCGTCAACAACATCATTCATCCCGAGGTACTCAAGGTCTACCCCGGCGCCATCGCGCCCACGTTCGAGTTTCGTGAGGCCGAGGACGGCGGCCTGCTCATGGGCTACCGCTCGCCGCGCCGCCTGTGCGCGCTGGCGCAGGGGTTCACCGAGGGCGCGGCCCGCCACTTCGGCCAGTCCGTCGTCTTCACACACCTCCAGTGCATGAATAAGGGCGACGAGTCCTGCCTCTGCCACATCGCCTTCGGGAGCTAGCCCGTGACCCTCCGTGAGTCCAACTCTGCGGACGACTACTCCTTCTGCGTCCGCTACGTGCGCGAGCGCAAGGCGCGTCTTGCCGCTGAATCCATCGCCGAGCAGGGACTTCGCCAGCTCTACCAGAGCAAGCAGCTTCTGGAACTGGTCGGCTCCATCGCCATCGCCGCCAACGAATCCTCCTCCATAGAGGAAACCCTGCGCTTCGCCATCACCCGGATCTGCGTAACCACTGGCTGGCAGGTCGGCCATGTCTACCTCGTCTCTTCGGATCTTCGGTTGCAAGCCGTGCCCACGTCCATCTGGTACGGCGCGGAGGGCGTTAAGCTGGCCGAGTTCCGCGCCCAAAGCGAAACCATGAACTTCGCCGCCGGCCACGGCCTTCCCGGCCGTGTGCTCGCCGCCGGCCTGCCCGCCCTCATTCCCGACGTCGCCACCGACGGCAACTTTCCCCGCGCCGCTGCCGCCGTCCGTTGCGGTCTCACCTCGGCCTTCGCCTTCCCCGTGCTTGCCGGAACCGAAGTCGTCGCCGTGCTCGAATTCTTCGTCAACGATGGCGCCGTTCCCGATGATTACTTCCTCGGCCTAATGGCGCAGATCGGCGCGCAGCTCGGCCGCGTCGTCGAGCGCAGCCGCACCCAGGAGCGGCTCTTTCACGAGGCATTCCACGATCCACTCACCGGCCTGCCCAATCGCGCCATGCTCCTCGACCGCCTCTCGCGGGCCATGGCTCGTCACCAGCGCAATCCCGAAGCCAGGTTCGCCATTCTCTTTATCGATCTCGATCGCTTCAAAGTCGTCAACGACAGCCTCGGCCACCACGCTGGCGACGAGCTGCTCCTGGGCGCCGCCGCGCGCCTCTCCGCGGTGCTGCGCGAAACCGACATCATCGCCCGCTGTCACGATTGCAAGTCCGGCGAGCGCGGCACCCTTGCGCGTCTCGGCGGCGATGAGTTCGTCGTCCTGCTCGAAGACCTAAGGGACACGGTCGAAGCCGCCAGAGTCGCTATCCGCCTGCAGCGCGCCATCGCCGCGCCCATCCACATCGGCACCTCGCAGCTCTCCATCACCGCCAGCATCGGCATCGCCTCCAGTGACACGAGCTACGAATCGCCCGGCGACGCGCTCCGCGACGCAGACGCCGCCATGTACCGCGCCAAGGCCTGCGGCAAAGCGCAATACCAGGTCTTCGACTCCAGCATGCATCGGCAGGCCATGCATCGCCTCGATCTCGAATCCAGCCTGCGCTGCGCCCTAGAGCAGAAGGAATTCCTCCTCCACTACCAGCCCATCGTCAACTGCTCCACCGGCGCTATTCAGGGCTTCGAAGCACTGTTGCGCTGGAGCCGCCCCGGCTTCGGTATCGTCGCTCCCGGCGCGTTTCTTGACGTTGCCGAGGAAACCGGCCTCGTCTTTCCTCTCGGGCTCTGGGCTCTCGAAGAAGCCTGCGCCACCGCGCGTCACTGGCACACCCAATTCCCCGGTCACTCGCGGCTCGTGATGAGCGTCAACCTGTCACCCAACCAGTTCGCCCAGCCGCAGCTCGTCACCGACATCCGCCGCGTCCTCGACCACTCCGGCCTCGACCCCGCTCTGCTCAATCTCGAGATCACAGAGAGCGCCACGTTCGGCGACTTCGAGCGTGCCAACGAAATTCTCACTCAGCTCCGCGCTCTCGGCGTCGAGCTCAGCATCGACGACTTCGGCACCGGTTTCTCCTCGCTTAGCTACCTCCACCGCTTTCCACTCCAGCACCTCAAAGTCGATCGCTCCTTCATCAGCCGCATGGGCACCGACTCCGAAAGCCTGGCCATCGTGCGAACCATCATTCGCCTCGCCCGCGATCTCCACCTGCAGGTCACTGCCGAAGGCGTCGAAACCGCCCTTCAGGCCGAGCGTCTTCAGGAACTCGGCTGCGACTACGCGCAGGGCTTCCTCTACTCCAAGCCGGTTACCCGCGAGGACGCAGAATCGCTCCTCCGCTTCGGGCGGAAATCCTCCCAGGTGCCTGCTCTCACGCACTAACCAAGAAGCGCGGCCGCACAGCTAAGTGCG
>Ga0302325_10000307_pt1 | contig 139912 bp, 114 predicted proteins | sample Palsa_T0_2_FD_201948 | JGI IMG/M metagenome (GOLD analysis project Ga0302325, IMG submission 201948) | Peat permafrost microbial communities from Stordalen Mire near Abisko, Sweden - Palsa_T0_2 | ecosystem: Environmental > Terrestrial > Soil > Palsa > Peat permafrost | place: Sweden: Abisko...
AACAACTCGTTGACCATGTAGAGAACCAGCAGCGCCATCATCCCGTAGAAGGAAAAGCGCTCCCAAACCTCTGTGAAGGCAAGAAAGAACAGTCCTTTGGGATGGCTGAACGATCGGTCGGCTACGCGGGAAAGGTTTTGAGATTTTGCGATAATGCGCCTACCTCCAGAAGAGCGATTCTACCTCGTTCGCGGCTACGGAATTACTCCCGCATCATGCGTGCCGTGTCTTCGATTCGTGAGTTATACATGTTCACCCACCCCGCCCACGCGGAGCGGGCAGAGAATCTCGTATGGTCCGAGCTTGCTTCCGGGTGTCAGAGGCATCGCTTCCCAAAGACTTTAGCATGTGGAAGCGCGATCAGGCGAGAAGCGGCCCCGCATATGTGGCGCGCGTGACTGGCCGAAGTCGGCAACTCCAAGTTGACGTAAAGTCGGCCATGGTGACTTGTGAAACTCGTGGATCTTGAAGCGGGCTTGAGATTACTCCTGATATTTCGCCGGCGCGCCGGGTTTGACAGGGAGCATCTACACGAGGGCAGACCGGGCTTGACGCCGGTGGGCTCGGGTGATCGAATACAATAAGCTAGCGTGGAGGGGAAGAGCGTGCGCCAACCTTTATGGACGCTGTTTGTAGCGTCGCTGTTCTTGTCGCTCTTGTTAGCAAGGGCCGGTGTTGCCGCTGAGGCACGGGTAGCCGACGCGGTGATGAACGGTGACACCGACATTCTCCGATCCCTGCCTGCCGACCGCGAAAATATAAACGCTGCGCAGCCGGACGGCACCACAGCGTTACATTGGGCGGTTCGTCGCGACGACGTGGCGGCGGTTGCAGCGCTGATCAAAGCCGGCGCGGATGTGAAGGCCGCCAACCGCTACGGCGTCACACCCATCAACCTGGCTGCAAGCAATGGAAATGCGGCCATTATTCGCAAGCTGCTGGATGCGGGCGTGGATGCGAACAGCGCCAATCCGGGCGGCGAAACGGCTCTGATGACCGCATCCCGTTCCGGCAGCGCGGAAGCGGTGAAATTACTTCTTGACCGGGGCGCGAACGCAAATGCGAAGGACGCCATTCACGCGCAAACCGCGCTCATGTGGGCGGTGCTCGAGAATCACGCGGACGTGGTGAAGTTGCTGATCGCAGGGGGCGCCGATGTCAATGCTCACACCACTGTGACCTTGCCGAAGGGCGAATATGTGCCGGCGCGCGCGGGTGGAGCGTCCGGCAACGGGATCATCCGGCAGCGCGCTCTGCCGACGGCCGACGGCGGGATGACGCCTCTGCTGTTCGCGATTCGCGACGGCAACGTCGAAATGCTGCGGCTGCTCCTGGATCACGGAGCGGATCTGGCTCAGGGGTCCGGCAATCACACTACGCCCCTGATCATCGCTCTGCTCAACGGACAGGTGGGGATCGCGACCGAGTTACTGGAGAAAGGCGCCGATCCGAATGCCGCCGACGATTATCACCGCGCCGCCCTGTTCGCTGCCATCGACCTGCGCAATTTTAATCACGATAAATATGGCGACTTGCCCACAGACGGACGAGATCCGTTGGATCTGATCAAAGCTCTGCTGAAGAAGGGCGCCGATCCCAATCTCAGAACGAATACGGTTCCGGTCCACGGGTTGATGCAATTCGACGCGTCCTGGGTGAACTTCGATGGCGAGACGCCCTTCGTGCGCGCCGCGCTGTCGGGCGACATTGAGGTGATGCGGCTGTTGCTCGCCAATGGAGCAGATCCGAACATCGCGACTACGCAAGGCACGACGGCGCTGATGGCCGCATCGGGCATCAACTGGATCCCGGCCCAAACCTACAGCCACAGCGAGGCCGATTATGTGGAAGCCGTCAAGCTTTGTCTGGAGCGCGGCGCCGATGTGAATGCTGCTAACTCTCTGGGTCTGACGGCCATGCACGGCGCGGCCAATCGAGGATGGGTTTCCGTGATGCAGATATTGGCAGATCACGGCGGGAAGGCGGACGCCAAGGATAAGGAAGGGCGCACGCCGATGACGTTCGCCAAGGGGATCTTTCTCGCCGTGCGGCCTCCGGTGGCAAAGCCGGAAGCGATGGCGCTCCTCGAGAAGTTGTCCGGGCCCAGCTCAAAATAATGCTCAGATCCTTTCTATGGGGGATGCTTGCCGTTGCGGCGCTGAACGCACAAGAGCCGCAGTCACTATCCAAAGAGCCGCAGGCGCTACTCAATCAGTATTGCGTCACCTGCCATAACGCGAAATTGAAGACTGGTGGGCTGGCGCTCGATCAATTAAGCCTCGATCGCGTTGGAACTGACCGGGAAACCTGGGAGAAGGTGGTTCGCAAAGTTCGAGCCGGAATGATGCCGCCCGCGGGCGCGCGCCGTCCCGAGCGGAAGGCTCTGGACGCTATGGCCGGCACGGTGGAAGAAGCTCTGGATCGCGCAGCCGCCGCGAACCCCAATCCAGGCCGAACGCCGTTGCATCGCATGAACCGCGTGGAGTACGCCAATGCGATTCGGGATCTGCTGGGCGTGGAAGTGGACCCATCTACGCTGCTACCGGCCGACGATTCTTCGAACGGCTTCGACAATATCGCCGATGTGCTGGGCGTGTCGCCAGCGTTGCTGGAACGCTACGTCTCAGCGGCGGCCAAGATCAGCCGGCTGGCGGTGGGAGATCCCGAGACGGCGCCGCTGGACGTCACCTACACGGTGAAGGGCGATCTTTCGCAAACTGAAACGCTGGATGGCTTGCCGCCTGGAACGCGCGGCGGCACGGTGATCCACCACAACTTCCCGCTGGATGGCGAATACCTGATTAAGCTGTCTTTGCAGAAGCTCAGCTTCGGCCAGGTATTTGGCGAGGGAGCTGAAGGCCAGGAGCTCGAAGTGACCCTGAATGGCGAGCGGGTGAAGCTCTACAAGCTGGACGAAGTCGCCATGTTTTTTATGAAGGAATCGCCGGGGCCCGCGCCACCTCCGCAGCCGCTGAGCGATCCGGGGGAAGAACGAGTCAAGATGACTCCAAACATTCGTCTGGAGTTTCGTTTAAAGGTCAAGGCCGGCCCGCAGACCATGGGCGTGGCATTCCTACAGAAGAATAACGATGCAATCGAGGATCTGGTGCATCGCCCGGGCGCCAGCACCTTCGATGTGAACATCGGCATGCAATACGGGTATCAGACGGTGCCGCACCTGGGACGAGTGGACATCACCGGTCCCTACAAGGCAACCGGCCCGGGCGACACACCCAGCCGCCGGCGCATCTTCCTTTGCCATCCCAGTGCGCCGGCGGACGAAATTCCATGCGCCCGGCAAATTCTATCGAACATGGTCCGGCGGGCTTTTCGCCGCTCCCCCACGGACTCCGATCTCGAGTCTCTGTTGAGCTTCTATCAACAGGAACGCAGCAAGGGGACTTTTGAAGCCGGGGTCGAGATGGCCCTGCGCCGCATTCTCGCCGATCCGGAATTCGTCTTTCGCTTCGAGCCCCCGCCCTCCGGTGTCGCGCCCAACGGGATCTATCGCATCAGCGACACGGAGCTAGCCTCGCGCCTTTCGTTTTTCCTATGGTCCAGCATTCCCGACGATGAACTGCTGAAAGTGGCGCTCGAAGGCAAACTGCACGAACCAGCCGTTCTGGAGCGCGAAACGCGCCGGATGCTGGCCGACGATCGGGCGCATGCTTTGGTGGCGAGCTTCGCGGATCAATGGCTGTATCTTCGGGAGTTGAAGAGCTCAGAGCCCGATGCGCGCGAGTTCCCCGATTTCGACGATAACCTTCGCCAGGCGTTCCAGCGGGAAACGGAAATGCTGTTCGAAAGCGTTCTGCGCGAGGACCGGTCTGTATTGGATCTTCTGGACGCGAATTATACGTTCGTCAACGAGCGGCTGGCCAAACATTACGGGATCGCCAACATCTACGGTCCCGATTTCCGGCGCGTTCCGGTCCCGAACGACGCGCGCCGCGGTCTGTTGGGGCAAGGCAGTATCCTGCTGGTTACCTCCAACGCGAATCGCACGTCTCCGGTGCAACGGGGGAAGTGGATTCTGGAAAATCTTCTCGGAAGCCCGCCGCCGTTGCCTCCGCCCAACGTTCCGCCGCTCAAGGAGAATGCGAACGCCGCTGCCGCTACATCGGTTCGAGAGCGCATGGAAGAGCATCGCTCCAATCCGGCCTGCGCCGGCTGCCACAAGATCATGGACCCGATTGGGCTGGCGCTCGAAAATTTCGACGGCGTCGGCCAATGGCGCAGCGCGGATTCCGGATTTAAGATCGACGCGTCCGGCCAGCTGGTGGATGGAACTCCGATCGATGGGCCTGCCAGCCTGCGGAAAGCGTTGCTCGACCGTCCCGAGGCGTTTGTCGGCGCCATGACCGAAAAATTGTTGATGTATGGCGTGGGCCGCGAGACCAAGTATTACGACATGCCCGTGGTTCGTGGGATTATGCGGGATGCGGCGCGGGATGGTTACCGGCTCTCCGAGCTGGTGTTGGGAGTTGTACGGAGCGCCCCATTTCAGATGAGAATGAAAGAAGCGGACAGCGTCACCAGCCGAAAGGCGGACTAAGGAGCCACTCGATGTTCATCAGCAAGAAACATTTGCCCCGGCGCACGTTTTTGCGCGGCGTGGGAGTGACGCTCGCATTGCCGCTGCTGGACTCCATGGTTCCGGCGCAAACTCCGCTCGCGAAGACCGGCGCAGCCCCGCATAGCCGCTTCTGCGGTATCTATGTTCCGCACGGGGCAACCATGGACAAATGGACGCCCGCGCAGGAAGGGTCCGGGTTCGAATTTACAGAGACCCTGAAGCCGCTCGAAAAACTCCGTGACCGGATTTGCGTGATGAGTAACCTGGCTCATCCGCAGGCCAGCGGCGTGGGCTCCGATGCCGGCGCGGATCACGCGCGTTCCGCCGCCGTTTTCCTGAGCGGCGCACATCCCGAGAAGGGTTCGGTACACGCCGGGATGACGATCGACCAGGTGCTAGCTCAGCACATCGGCCAGGACACACCGCTGCCATCCATCGAGCTGGGCATTGAGGAGGTGGGTTTGAATTGCGGCTCCGGCTACGGCTGCGCTTACTACAACACCATCTCCTGGCGCACGCCTACGCTTCCACTGCCAATGGAAAATAGCCCGCAAGTGGTTTTTGAACGGCTGTTCGGCGATGGCGCCAACGCGGAGCAGCGCCTTTCCCGCAAGAAGCAGGACAGCAGCATTCTGGATTCGGTCACCGACAAGGTAGCGCGCCTCCAGGGCAAACTCGATCCCAGCGACCGCGCCCGGCTGAGCGAATATCTGGACGACATCCGCGAGATTGAGCGCCGTATTCAGAAGGCCACCCAGCAGTCCGCCAACGATCCGACGGTGCCCGAAGCGCCGGTGGGAATCCCGGAAGCGTTCGAGGATCACATCAAACTGATGTTTGATTTATTGGTGCTGGCCTGGCGCTCCGAAACCACCCGCATTTCCAGCATGATGTATGCGCGCGACACCAGCGGCGCCACGTATCCGGCCAGTGGCGTGCGCGACGGTTTTCACGGCGCGTCGCACCACTCCAACGTCCGCGCCAACATGGACCGCTTTGCGCTCATCAACAAATATCACGTCCAGATGCTGGGCTATTTCCTGGAAAAGCTGCGCACCACGCCGGATGGCGACGGCACTCTGTTGGACCATTCCACGGTGCTCTACGGCAGCAGCATGAGCAACGGCAATCAGCACGATCACGATCCGTTGCCGATCCTGGTGGCGGGCGGCGGCGGCAATCTGAAGGGCGGACGGCATCTGGTGTTTCCGGCGCACACGCCGATGTCGAATTTGATGCTGGCGCTGATGGATAAACTAGGTGTCCATCAAGACAGCTTCGGCGACAGCACGGCGCCGCTGGAAATCTGACGGGCGCAAGATCACCAGAAGTGAGTCTGCAACACCTTCGGTGAACTAGGGGTCCCGGAGATCACCTTCACGTGCAGCACCAGCTGTAGATTCCGGCTCTGCCAACCCGCGGGAGCGCCGCGCAGCGCTTCCGCCATGAGGTCCGAATTCGTTACCAGATCGGCCGCCGCTTCGGTGCCGTATTGGGTAATGCCCGCCAGTTCCACCAGCATGGCGTGGGTGTCGGGATGGAATACTCGCGAAACGATGGCATAGTCTTCGCTGGTCCGGCGGTCGGCGGGGAGATTGGGAAGCGTCCATTCCGTCAGCTTGCCGTTATCGGTGATTCCCACCGGCTCGCGGGATGTATCGATGAAGAATCGCAGCTGATTGCTGATCTCTTTCCAGCGGGTGTAGGAGTATCCAACCAGAATGGCGGGCGCTGAGCGCAAGTCCTGGAACGAAACGTCGCTGCCGATCCTTAATTGATACGGATGCTGCATCCGGGCCAGCATGGCTGAAATGCGCGAGGTGGCAATCAGGTCGCCGCCACCCACGAATTGATCCGTCAACAGCACATAATCGCCCCGGTTCTGGCCATAGACCGGAACAAAAGCCACGCAGAGAGAAACGGGCGATGCTCCCTTCAGCACCGGCGACCAAAATTGATCGAGCACTGTCTCTGAGGGTCGGGACCGCATCCACAGCCCCGCGGCGATGGCTGCCACGATCACAATCGCAGTTGCAAGGAAGTACCACGGGCGCAGAGAGCGCGGTTGGATCGCAGCCACGGCGAGATCGGGCGGCGCGGCTTCCTGCGGCCGCGGTGTTGTATCCGACCAGTGAAACTCCGGGACGTAGGTGCCCGCCGGCAACTCGATCCGCACCGGATTTTGCGCGCCCTGCTCGGCGTAGTACAACCCCAGCCGCTTCCGGACGTCGCCGGCTTTGACGCGCACCGTTGCATCGTCGCTCGGCTCATAGCTGGTGGAACGGCCGAACACCTCGATGCCGATGGTCCGTTCCTTGAGGATCTCCGCGTGACCAGAGAGCGTGTGCTCTACGATGTAACGCAAAAACTCCTGGCTGCGCTTGCTCGATCGGAACTCATGGCACGAAAATATACGACTGAGCTCTTCCCGAACCGCTTCGTCGGAAACGCGACCTGGCTGCGGCCCCGCCGGGGCCTTGGTGTGCGCCTCGCCGGGAGCCTGCCCCTGAATCATCAGAGTACCCCCGTCATGAAACTCGGTCTGATTCTAACACGTCCCAACGTGACTGAAAACAAAAACGTTCGGTCGGGTAATGAACATAACATACCCTGCCCGCAACCGTTGTGAACTGGACACCAGCGCCGATTCGACGCACCATTCATGACGGTGAGGATCATCTGCATCGGGGCGCACCCGGACGATTGCGAAATCGAGTTCGGCGGCGCAGCCTATAAGTTTGCCGCCTCGGGCCACGCCGTGAAGTTCCTCTCGGTGACCGACGGTTCGGCGGGTCATCACGTGCACGGGGCGGCGGAACTGGCTGCTATCCGGAAAGCCGAAGCCACGGAAGCCGCGCGGCGCCTGGGCATCGCCGAAACCGAAATCCTGCCCTATAAGGACGGCCGCCTGCTGCCCACCCTGGACGCCCGGGAGGACCTGGTCCGCCGCATCCGGGGTTGGAACGCTGATGTCGTTTTGACCCATCGGCCGTGGGATTATCATCCCGATCATCGTTATACCGGCCAGTTGGTCCAGGATTCTGCGTACCTGGTGATGGTTCCGCGCCTATGCCCGGATACTCCCGTACTGCGCCACAATCCATTGTTTCTGTATCTCGAAGACGCTTTTCGCCTGCCTGCGCCGTTTATCGCCGATGTCGCGGTGGCAATCGACGATGTTTACGCGCAGAAGATCGATGCCCTGGACGCGCATGCCTCTCAGTTTTACGAATGGCTCCCGTGGATCGAGGGTCAGGAAGTTCCGCGCGACCACCGGCGCGAGTGGTTGTCGAAGACCTGGGGGCACCCCATCAGCGAATGCGCCCGCGCGGCGCTCAAGCGGCGCTATGGAACGGGGGAAATTGAACACGCCGAAGCGTTCCAGATCTGCGAGTATGGCCGGCGCGCTTCCCGCCAGGAGCTGGATGAAATCTTCCCTCGGTAACCCCATGTCGAAAATGCTGGAAGAGACGCGCCAACAACCGCAGGCGTTGACGAAAACGCTGGAGAGCGGGCTGCGCGCGATTTTCGAGCTGCGCCATCACTTTGAAGAACATCGTCCCAGGCTGATCATCATGGTGGCGCGCGGCACCTCCGACAATGCCGCGCAGTTTGGGCGATACCTGATCGAAATCACCACCCGCATCCCGGTTTCGCTGGCCGCGCCGTCCATCCTGACGCTGTACGAATGCCCGCTCGATCTTCGGGACACGCTGGTGGTGGGCATTTCTCAGTCGGGAGAATCCACGGACACCAATGCAGTGCTCGCCGACGCCCGGGAGCGCGGGGCCACCACGGTGGGCATTACCAACGAAGCCGGTAGTGCGATGGCGAAGCTGGTGGAGTATCCGCTCCTGATCCAAGCCGGCGGCGAGAAAAGCGTAGCGGCTACAAAGACCTACACTTGCCAGTTGCTCATGGTCTATCTGCTGGCTTATGCGCTGGCCGGGGATGTGCAACTGGACGATCTGCGGCGCGTGCCGGAGTGGGTGGACGCGGCTCTCGGCCTGGAAGAAGATATCGAAGACCTGGCCGAGCGCTACTTTTTCATGACGCGCGCGGTGACGGTGGGCCGCGGGTTGAATTACGCCAACGCGCTCGAATTCGGCCTGAAGCTGATGGAGACCTGCTACGTGGTCACGGAACGATTTTCGGCGGCCGATTTGATGCACGGCCCGATAGCGCTGGTGGAGCGCGCGTTTCCCGTATTTGTTTTCGCGCCCAGCGGGGTCACCTGGCCGTCTATCTCCGCCCTGCTCGATCGCCTGCGGGAACTCAAGGCCGAAACGCTGATCATCACCGACCAAAGCAATGCCGAGGCGCGCTCGAAAGCAGCGCGCTTGATCCAACTCCCGGCGCAATTCAAGAACGGAATCGAGGATCTATACACGCCCATCCCTTACATTGTTCCCGTGCAGCTTTTCGCCGCGCACTTGGCGTCGATTAAAGGCCTGAACGCCGACAGCCCGCGAACATTGAGCAAGATCACGAGGACCATGTAGGTGCTGCTCACCTGGCTCGACTGGCTCTACATTGGCCTGTATTTCGCGCTCAACGGAGCCATTGGGCTGTACTATCGCTCGCGCGCGGGAAAAAACGTCGACGAGTTTTTCCTCTCGGGGCGAAACGTACCGTGGTGGCTGGCCGGTACATCGATGGTGGCGACAACGTTCGCCGCCGATACACCGCTGGCAGTAACCGGCATGGTGGCGCGCGGTGGAATCGCCGGCAACTGGTTGTGGTGGAGCTGGGTGGCGAGCGGCATGATGACGGTCTTTTTCTACGCGCGGCTGTGGCGCCGCTGCGGCGTGATGACCGATATCGAGTTCACCGAAATCCGCTACTCGGGAAGGCCCGCGGCGTTCCTGCGCGGCTTCCGCGCGCTGTATCTCGGCATCCCGATCAATTGCATCATTCTCGGCTGGGTAAATCTGGCGATGGTGAAGATCCTGAGCCTGGCGCTGGGAGTTACACGACTGGAAGCGTTGGTCATTGTGCTGGGACTGATCGTGGTTACATCCATGATCTCGACTCTTTCGGGATTGTGGGGCGTGCTGGTGACCGATCTGGTGCAATTCGGCATCAAGATGACGATGGTGACGGTACTCGCCGTGTACGCCGTCGAGGCGGTGGGCGGGATGGATGCGCTGAAGATGAAGCTGGCGCTGATCGATCGTACGCGCGGGGCGCATGCCGGAGCGCTATTGAATTTCATCCCCGATCTCAATTCGCCCTGGATGCCGATGATCACCTTCTTCGTGTACATTTCGCTCAACTGGTGGGCCACCTGGTATCCGGGAGCCGAGCCGGGCGGCGGCGGGTACATCGCGCAGCGCATGTTCAGCGCCAAGGATGAAAAGAATTCCCTGCTCGCCACGTTATGGTTCAACATCGCGCATTTCGCGGTTCGGCCGTGGCCGTGGATCCTGGTGGCGCTGGCGTCCCTGGTACTTTTCCCAGGCCTCGAAGATCCCGAAAGCGGCTACGTCCGGGTGATGATCGCGTATCTGCCGGCGTCGTTGCGCGGCGTGATGCTGGCTGCTTTCGCCGCCGCTTACATGTCCACCATCGCGACGCAGCTCAATTGGGGCGCAAGTTACGTGGTCAACGATTTCTACCGGCGTTTCATCCGGCCGAAAGCGCTGGACCGTCACTACGTAGTTGTCTCGCAATGGACCACGGTTCTGTTGACCATCGTGTCCATCGTGGTCACGTTTTTCCTCACCTCCATCGCCGGGGCGTGGAAGATGCTATTGGTCACCGGCGCGGGCACTGGTCTGGTGCTGCTGCTGCGGTGGTACTGGTGGCGGATCAACGCCTGGAGCGAACTTTCGGCCATGATCGCGGCATTTGTCACCTCGCTGGCGCTCCAAATCGGCGGCGGGCGGGACAGCGACAAACCCGTGGATTTCGCCTGGATCATGATCATCACGGTGAGCGTCAGCACGGCGGTCTGGCTGGCGGTGACGTTCCTTACGCAGCCCGAATCGAACGAGACTCTGGTGAAGTTCTACAAGCGGGCGCGGCCAGGGATCGCCGGATGGAAGCCCATTGCGCGGCTTGCGCCTGAAGTGAAGGCCGATGGCGCGGGCGCTCACAACTTCCTCGACTGGATCTGTGGCTGTGTCCTCATTTATGGCGTGCTGTTCGGCACCGGCAAGCTGCTTCTGGGTGAAGTGGGAACTGGCGTAGGATTGCTCGCGCTCGGATTGGCCGGAGGCGCGGTCATTTACTTCGATCTTTCGCGGCGCGGTTGGGACGCGGTTACCGGATGAAACTGCTGCTGTCCGTGGCCCTGGTTCCCGCGCTCTTCGCCGCGCCCATGCCGCTGCCGTGGAAATCCGTGCCAGCGGCGGGACATCTCGCGATCGATTCGAGCTTCGCGGTGGAGGTCCGCGGATTTTCGGACTCGCGCGTAGACGCGGCAGCTCGCCGTCTTACCATTCGGATCGCACGTCAAACGGGCCTTCCAATTACTGGCGGTAAGACCGTTTTGATGGTCGAGAGTGCCAATGGCGGTGGTGACGAATCGTATCAGCTGGATGCTTCGCCCGGCAAAGCCACAATCGCCGCATCCACGGTAGAAGGCGCTCTGCACGGCCTGGAAACATTCGCGCAGCTCATCTCGCCGGGGCGTGACGGCTTTGAGGTTTCGAGTGTTCACATTGAAGACCATCCGCGGTACCCGTGGCGCGGTCTGATGATTGACTGCTCCCGCCACTGGATGCCGGTGGAAACGATCGAGCAAAACCTGGACGCCATGGCTGCGGTGAAGCTCAACGTGCTGCACTGGCATCTTTCGGACGACCAGGGCTTTCGCGTCGAGAGTAAGCGCTTCCCCAAGCTCCAGCAACTCGGTTCCGACGGGCATTTTTATACACAGGACGAAGTGCGGCACATTGTCGAGTACGCTCGCGATCGGGCCATTCGCGTGGTTCCGGAATTCGATATGCCCGGCCACACCACCAGCTGGTTCGTCGGATATCCCGAGCTTGCCAGTGCGAGGGGTCCTTATTCGATTGAGCGAAGCTGGGGCATTTTTCAACCCACCATGAATCCCGCGCGTCCGGAAACCTACCAGTTTCTCGATCAATTCCTGGGGGAGATGACCGCGCTATTTCCCGATCGTTATTTTCACGTGGGCGGCGACGAAATCGATCCGGCGCAATGGAAACAATCCCCTTCCATCCAAGCCTTCGCGCAGGAACGGCATCTGGAAACATCGGAAGACATAGAGGCGTATTTCATGCAGCGCGTGCAGGAGATGCTGAAGAAATACGGTAAGACAATGGTGGGGTGGGACGAAGTGTGGCATCCGGGTCTGGCTACCGATGCCGTGATCCAATCCTGGCGGGGACAAGCGGCGCTGGCCGATGCCGCCAAGCAGGGTTATCGCGGGATTCTCTCCTATGGGTACTATCTGGATCACATGAACCCGGCAAGTTTTCATTACGCCGTAGATCCGGAGCCTGCCGGCGATCATTCCGCGCACATTCTGGGCGGCGAGGCCTGCCTGTGGTCGGAATACACGAGCGCGGAAACCGTCGATTCGCGAATCTGGCCGCGCGCCGCGGCGATTGCGGAACGGCTCTGGTCGCCCAAGGAAGTTACCGACGTCGCGTCGATGTATGACCGGCTGGATGCGGTCAGCCGCACGCTCGAATCGGTGGGCATTGTCTCTGATGAACAGAGAATGTTGGACCGGATGGGCACCGACCATGCCGGCGGCCAAGCTCTTCGAGTTCTAGCCGATGCGTCTGAGGCGCTGGGGATCGAGGGCCGGCGCGATGCCCGCAAGTACACCAGCCTGGTTCCGCTGAACCGGTTCGTGGATGCCGTTCCCCCGGAAAGCCCGTTGGTCCGTCATTTGACGCTGGTGGCGGAGAAGCTGGCCGCGAATCCAGAGACTGCCAGGGCTGAAAGCGCCGAACTGCGCGCCGCGTTTACCGGTTGGTTCGCGAACATTGGTCAGGTGCCCGATAACTTCCTAACCGCGGAATTAGTCCCCCTTTCCGGAAATCTTTCAAATCTGGGATCGATCGGTCTACGCGCTTTGGAATATCTGACGGATGGAAAGCCGGCCTCTCAGGATTGGGTGGCGCAGCAAATCCAATCGATCGAAGGAATGGAAAAACCGGTAGCCGAAGTACAGCTCGCGGCCACGCGGCCGGTGCGTATTTTAGTCATTGCTCTCTCACAGAGCGCGTCGCGTCCCAGAGCAAATGAGGTAAATAAATGATTCACTTCCAGGATGTTCGATGCTGTAATAAACCTTCCCGTAACGGCTCTGCAACCGTTGTGAACTGGACATATAAGAAGAACCGGCCCAGCATTAGCGTCGGATCTTCTCCGAAGCACCTTATGAGTCTGAAGCACCTTATGAGAATGAATAAAACAGGAGTTTCCATGAAATCAGCTACTGCCATCGGGTTCTCAGTTGCAGCGGCCCTGCTGCTTTTGATCGCGCTCTCAATGCCTCAACCGAGTAACGGCCAGCAAGTAATGGCGGCGTTCACCGGGAAAATAACCGACCCGTCGGGCGCAGCCGTACCGGACGCGAAGGTTACCGCCGTGGATAACGAGCGCGGCACGGTCTGGACGGCCACCACCAACTCCGATGGCATCTACGATCTTCCCCAGGTTCCTATCGGAAATTACAACGTCAAGGTGGAACACACGGGATTTCAGGGCGCCCAGCAGGCGAACGTTACACTGGTTCTGAATCAAGTGGCGCGCCTGGACTTTCAGCTCAAGGTGGGTGACGTGGCGACTTCGGTGAATGTCACTGAGGTTGCGCCCCTACTGCAGACCGATACCACCCAGGTGAGCACCGTGATGGACGCCCACACCATCTCGAGCCTCCCGCTCGAGACGCGCAACTATAACCAGCTCGCGCTGCTCACTCCGGGCGCGGTGACCACCAGTCCCGGCGCCTTTAATACGGGCCTCGCGACGTTCAACTCCGGCCGCCCCTACATCAATGGCAATCGCGAGCAGGCCAATTACTACCTGCTGGACGGCATCGACAACAATGAGTTCGTGGATAACAACGTGGCGTTTTCGCCCAGCGTGGATGCGATTCAGGAATTCAACGTCATCGCGAACAATCCGAGCGCCGATCTTGGCCACTTCCTAGGCGGCGTGATCAGTGTGAGCCTCAAGAGCGGCAGCAACCAGTTTCATGGCGACGCATTCGAGTTTCTGCGCAACGACTTTTTCAACGCCAACGAGTGGGACCGTAACTTCAGCCCCGATCCATCGGTGAACAGCGCTCCGGTGAATATGCGCTGGAATGAATTCGGCGCCACTCTGGGCGGTCCTATCAAGAAGAACAAGCTCTTTTTCTTCGTCGACTATCAGGGCTCGCGTTTCGACACCCCGGCCACTCCCTCGCCGGTGTCAACCTTCACCACCCAGGAGGGTTCCGGAAATCTTTCCGATATCCCGGGCATCACGCTGCACTATCCGGGAACCACCGTCGCGATGCCGGCCAATCTTTCCCAGGCGGCCATCTGCGGCGCCGGGCAAACCATGGGGGTGTCGCCATGCATCAATGGCCTTAGCCCGACGGCTCTGAAGATTCTTAGCGTCCTACCGAAACCGGATCTTGGCGGCACCAATAACGGTACGGAAAACAATTTGTCGAACTCGCAGCACACCTACACCAATGGCGATCAGGGCGACGCCAAGGTGGATTGGAATCCTACTGACCGCGACCACATCTTCGCGCGTTACTCACAGCAATACATCACGCAGCCCACCGTAAACAGCCAGCCGCTGCTTTACAACAGCACTGGAAATAACATTTTCCCGCTGAAGAGCGGGGTGCTCAGTTACACGCGAACCATCAGCCCGAATATCGTCAACGAATTCCGCGCCGGCACCAACTATTTCCCCGCTGAAGGCAACGTGCAAGGTGGAGCGACATCAGCCACTTCGAACCTGATCCCTGGCCAGCCGACGGCTTTCCTTCCGGGCCTCTATTTCGCAGGCTCGCCGGTGGGCGGGTCGCAGGACGGTCCCTTCGCGTTCGGAACGGTGGATGCTCCCGAAATTTTCCATCAGACCACCATTTCGTACGAGGATAACCTCACCATTATTCACGGCGCGCACACCATGCAAGCCGGGTTTCAGTTCGAGCGCTATCGTAACGACTACGTTCCGTCGGTCACCGCCGATGGTGCAGCCGGACAAATCGGTTTCAGCGGCCAATACACCGGCAACGCCGAGGCGGATTTTCTGCTCGGACTGCCGTCCTATATGGCGTACGGCCAGGGCTATGCGGGAACCGTGGGACAACGCAACAGCGCGTTCGGCGCGTACTTCCAGGACAATTGGCGCGTCACCAACAATCTGACATTAAACATGGGACTGCGTTGGGAGCTCTTCACGCCCATCTATGAAGTGGGTAACCGCATGACCAACTTTAATGAGATCACCGGTCAAGTGGAACTGGCGGGCGTGGATGGCAACAGCCGCGCGCTCTACAATCAATACAACGGAATCGCGAATTTCCTACCCCGGCTGGGCGCAGCGTGGACTCCCTTCGGCAAGAACACCGTTCTTCGCGCGGCTTTCAGCCGTTCCAGTTTCCAGGAAGGAACGGGCGAGTACAATCGTCTGGCGACCAACGCGCCTTGGAATGTCGATCTGGTGAACCAGCCAGTGGCCGGAGTGAACGGCGCGATTCCGTCCAATCAGATTACTCTCGATCAGGGATTCGCGGCTCTGGGATCCACGGGCGGATGCACAGTTGAAAACGTCACTTCGTCTCCAGCTTCATGTTTCGCTGGAATTCGCGTCCACCTCACCGATCCCAATTACCGGCCGGCGATCTCCAATCAATGGAACCTTTCCATACAGCATCAGTTCGGTACTTCCACCACGCTTCAGGCGGCTTATGTCGGCCAGCACTCCGATCATTTGGCGGACATCATTTTCGCGAATCAGAAAGTGCTGCTGCCGAATGGGACTGCCGTCCCCGGTCCCTACCTGTCCGGAAACCCGGCGCTCAAAGACGAGATCGGACAAGCCCGGCTCAACGAGACGACAGGAATCCAGAATTATAATGCGCTGCAACTCAGCGCTCAACAGCGCCTTTCGAAGGGACTCGAGTTCTCGTTGAACTATACTTTCTCGAAATGTCTCACCAACGCGATGGGCTACTACGGACGCTACGGCGATTCCACCGCCAGCCAGGCCAGCGCCGACAAAGCATTTCAGGAATACGCGTACAATCTCGGCCTGGATTACGGACTCTGCGATCACGACGTTACCAATGTGTTCACCGGCACCGCCACTTACGCCATCCCATTCGGCCGCGGACGGCAGTTTGGAAGCAACACGAACAAGGTGGTGGATGCGTTCCTGGGCGGCTGGGAAGCCAAGGCGATCGTCTCGCTGCACGGCGGCTTTCCGATCTCCATTTACGATTTCGCCGATCCTTCCGGCACCGGGTCCGCTGAGCCGCGGCCGAATTGTATTGCGCCCTCTCAGGAAACACCCTATGCCGAAAACCCGAATCCGGGCCAGAACGGATATCTCTGGTTTAATCCGGCAACCATGGCAAACCCTGCTCCGGGAACCCTGGGCAATTGTCCGGTCAGTTCCGAGCGTGGCCCGGGGTTGAAGAACGTGGACTTCGCTCTTTCCAAATTCTTCAGAATTACCGAACGCCAGAATCTGGAGTTCCGGGCGGAAGCCATCAACGCCTTCAACACGCCCATCCTGCTGGTGCAAGGTTATGTGACCGACGTGCTCGGCGGAAGCAATTTCGGCGTGATCAACACCTCGGAGGGTGCGCGCAATCTTCAATTCGCGCTAAAGTTCCACTTCTGAGCTACACTGCCGGAGAAACATTCGATTATGGCGTCCCCATCGTTCATCTGAGCGATGGGGCACGCGGCGTAGAAGTCTCAATTTTGCCATCCGCCGGCAATCGAGTCTGGCAGATGAAGGTACACGGAAAGAACATCCTGTACCATCCGTCCGATCTCACGGAGTTAGGCGGCATCCCATTCCTGGCGCCATGGGCGGATTTGTTAGACCAGCCAGCCTTCTGGGCCAATGGCAAGAGGTATGGGTTCAACCTGGGCCTCGGCAATGTCCACCTCGGCGACATTCAGGGCCAGAGACCCATTCACGGTCTGCTCACCAATTCCCCGCTCTGGCAGGTAATCGAAGTGGCGGCGGATGAGGGCTCCGCTCACGTTTCCAGCCGGCTCGAATTCTGGAAACACCCGGACCTGATGGCGCAGTGGCCGTTTGCTCACGAGCACGCGATCACATACCGTTTGTCCGATGGTATTTTGGAAGTCGAGACCAGGGTGTCGAATCTGAGTGAAGATCCGATGCCGCTGGCCATCGGCTTTCATCCGTACCTTCAAATCCCCGATATCCCGCGCGATGAGTGGGTGGTGCATCTTCCCGCTCGAACGCACGTGATGGCGGATGAGCATCAAATTCCGACCGGCGAAATGCGTCCGCTCGACATACCCAATCCTTTATCCCTGCGCGGCCAAACTTTAGACGATGGTTTTACGGATCTCGAGCGGGATGCGAATGGGAGAGCACACTTTTTGATCGAATCCGGCGGCAAAGTAGTGGAGATCTTATTTGGGCCCAAATACCCGGTCGCAACCATTTGGCTACCAGGAGAGATGCCACAGTTCATCTGCATTGAGCCATTGACCGCGATCATCAATGGAATCAATTTGGCCCACGAGGGCAAATATTCCGAGCTGCAACAAATTCCCGCTGGCGGCAACTGGACCGAGAGTTTCTGGATTCGCGCCAGCGGGATCTGAAGGCCGGTTAGCCGTCCACGAAAGGTTGATCGGGCCGCAGCCGGAATGCGAGCGCCGCGCCCACCAGCAGCAATAGCATGGAGCAGATGAACGGGAAAACCCAACTGCCGGTTCGGTCCACCAAATAGCCAAAACTGGAAGGCGAAACCAGGCCCGCCAGACCAAATCCGAAATTCATCATGCCGCTGGCGGAGCCGGCGTAGCGGGGAGCGATATCCATGGGCACGGCCCAGATGGGCGCGACAATCAACTCCGCGAAAAAGAACGCGAGGGAAAGGCAGACCGCGGTTAGCAACAAATTATGAACGAGCACCACGGGAAACAGGAAGAGGAGTGCGCCCCCGAATCCGGCGACGATGACGGAGCGGCGCGCGAGCAATAAACTACCGGTCTTACGAAGCACGCGATCGGTGGCGATACCGCCCACGGTATCGCCGATCACGCCGGCGAGAAGCACTCCAGCCGAGTACATTGCGGAGGCTCCGAGATTCAGATGATAGTTCTCGAAGAAGAACGCAGGGATCCAGCTCAAGAATAGCCACAGCGTCCAACCGTAGCAGAAGTCGACCAGCGTAACCGGCAAGATGCGGCGAGCGAGCCGCAGCCACGGAATCGCCGGCTGACTACGGCTGCCGGATTCCGGCAGCGCTGCCAAGTCCCCTGCGGCGATCGCAGGATGGTCACGCGGGTCGTTGCGAAAATACGAGGCCCAAGCCACAACCCAGAAGAGGCTCGCGAATCCGACGATCACGAACGAGCGCCGCCAGGTTACGAACAGCAGCAGCCCAGCCATCAGCGGCGGCGTCAGCGCATTTCCGATTCTGCCGAAGGAATGCGTGATGCCTTGTGCAAAGCCCCAGGAGGGAGCCGGTATCCAGGTGGACATGGCTCGCGTGGCGGTGGGAAAAGCTGCGCCCTGAGCGAAGCCGAGAGCCAGACGCAAGGCGAAGAGCGACACGAACCCGCTGGCCGCACCCGTGAGCATAGTGGAGAGACCCACCAAGGCGCAGCATGCCGACAATGTCAGGCGCGCACCAAATTTATCGCCAATCCAGCCGCCGATGAGCTGAAACAGGGCGTAAGGAATGGCGAAAGCCGAAAATGCCAGCCCAAGCTGCGTATTGCTTAGCCCGAGATCCGTTTTGATGAGTGGCGCCGCGGTCGCAATGTTGACGCGGGTGACGAACAGGATCAGGTACAAAATGCAAAGCAGCGAGAGAACATTGCGCGAAGCCTTCAGCTCGCGGAGCGCAGTATTCACATCCGCTCGCCAGACACACTCTTGATCTGCGTGCGGTATAGGATGCGGCGTGTGTTTGCATCGAACGAGTCGCGCCGATGCATGGTGCAACGGTTATCCCACAACACCACGTCGCCTGGCTGCCACTGGTTGCTCCAAGCGATGTCATCGCGCGTGGCATAGGACCAGAGTTCATCGAGCAGCGTTTCGGACTCCGCCAGCGGCATTCCGGCGACGTAGGCATTGCGCCGGCGCCCGAGATACAACGCACCGCGGCCGGTCTCTGGATGCGTGCGGACTATTGGATGGACGACACCGGAAGACGATACCGGATCATCGGTCGCAGCCAATCCCTGGCGCACATAGCCGCCGCTATTATAGGTGGCATCGTGTTTGAGGGAGAGGTTCGAAATCCGCTGCTTCAGCGCATCCGGCAGACTCTCATACGCACGATACATGTTGCAAAAATACGTGTCGCCGCCGGCCGGAGGGATTTCCAGAGCGTACAGCATGCTGGCCTTGGGAGGGTTCTCCAGGTACGACATGTCGGTGTGCCACACGGCTTCGCCCGCGCCCAGGCTGCCGATGGGCACACCATTTTCAATCACGTTCGAGACTACGTAGATCTCCGGATGCCCTTCGACGAAACGCCGTCCCGTCTCTTGCACTGGCGCCCAATCCAGTTCACCAAAGCGGCGGCTGAAGCGGATGAGATCTTCCACATCCAGCCGCTGGCCGCGAAACCGGAGCACCAGATGATCCAGCCATGCGCGGTGGATTTCGTGGAAGTCGGGATCGCTCACACTGCCCAGTTCCACGTCCTGGATTTCCGCTCCGAGAGCTGCGCCGCTGGGGGTGACTCGCATGGCCAATAACCCACAACATTAGCAGAGTGACCCGGATTGAGACCAACTGACCCGGTAAACCAACGGTGCCAGTAATGGGATATTAGATAAGTGAAATTCGCGCTTCTGCTTCTGGTCCCACTCGGTCTGTTCGCGCAGAATTACGACCTGGTGATTCGCAACGGCCACATCATCGACGGCACGGGCTCTCCCTGGTACGCAGCGGATATTGCGATTCGCGACGGCCACATCGCCGCCATTGGCCATCTCGATTCAGCCGCCGCCAAACAGACCATCGACGCCGCCGGCATGGTGGTGGCTCCAGGTTTCATCGATATGCTCGGCCAGTCCGAGGAATCGATGCTGGTCAATCCTCATCTGCCGTCGAAAATTTATCAGGGCATCACCACCGAGATTACCGGCGAAGGCGGATCGGCCGCACCGCTCACCGACGCTATTCGCGCGGCTGACCACGCGAGTTTCGAACACTACAAAATCGACCCGGCATGGAACACGTTCCGCGAGTTCTTCGCCCGCCTGGAGAAGCAGGGCATGGGTATTAACCTCGCCAGTTACGTGGGCGCCACGCAGGTTCGAAGAGCGGTGATAGGGGATGGCGATCGCGCGCCGACGCCCGCCGAGCTCGACCGGATGAAGGCACTGGTTCGGGATGCCATGCAGGACGGAGCAGTGGGCGTGTCCACCTCGCTGCAATACGCGCCCGCGCCTTATGCCTCTACTGAAGAACTGATCGCGCTCGCGTCCGAGGGCGCCAAGCTGGGCGGTATTTACGCCACGCACATGCGCAGCGAGGGCGATGCGATCATCCCAGCCATCGACGAAGCCATCCGCATCGGCCGTGAAGCTCACATCCCGGTGGAAATCTGGCATCTGAAGGCGTCGGGCCGTCAGAACTGGGGACGCATGCCCGAGATCATCGCGCATATCGATGAGGCTCGCCGATCGGGCGTGGAGATTGGCGCGAACACCTACGCCTACACCGCCTGGTTCAACAGCTTCTCGGCCTTCATTCCGCCCTGGGCCCACGACGGCGGCGACGCGAAGCTGATCGAGCGTCTCAAGGACCCAGCCATGCGCGCCCGCATCCGCAGAGAGATGCTGACGCCCAGCACCGCCTGGGACAATGAGTGGGACGAGATTCAAGGCCCGGAAGCGATCCTGCTCAGCGTGGTGCAGAACCCCAAGCTGCTGCCGTTGCAGGGTAAGACCATTGCAGACATTGCAGCCTTGCGGAAGACAGACGCCATCGACACCATCTTCGACATCCTGATCGAAGACAATGCGGCCACCGAAGTTGCGGTTTTCGGAATGGCGGAGCCGGACGTCCGGCTCGCGCTGCAGCAACCATGGGTGAGCGTGTGCAACGATTCTCAGGGCACGGCGACCGACGGATTGCTCGGCCAACAGCATCCGCATCCGCGTGCTTATGGAACATTTCCACGCATCCTGCGGAAATACGTGCGTGAAGACGGCGCACTCACGCTGCCCGACGCCATCCGGAAATTCAGTGCTCTGCCAGCCTCGCGACTGCGGCTGGCTGACCGCGGCGTGATCAAAGCCGGTATGTGGGCCGACATTGTGGTCTTCAATCCGGAAACCATCACGGACCTGGCTACCTTCGATAAACCCAACCAGCTTTCCCAAGGCATGCAGTACGTGCTGGTGAACGGTGTACCGGTCATCGAACACGGGGCGATGACCAATGCCCTGCCCGGCAAAGTGGTTCGCGGACCGGCTTCAAAGCCTTGAACCATCATCGAAAGGATTTTATGACACGACGAACACTCCTTCTTTTCCTCGCCATAGCAAGCAGCGTGCTGGCGCAAGCGAATCCGGATTGGCACACAGCGTTTCCAGCGTTTAAGATCGCGGGGAATCTGTACTATGTCGGCACGGCCGATCTGGCTGTGTACCTGATCAACACACCCCAGGGCAATATCTTGATCAACTCCGACTTCCAAGAGGACTTGCCGCTGATCAAGAACAGCATCCAGCAGCTCGGCTTCAAGTACGCCGACACGAAGATTGTCCTGATCAGCCACGCGCACGGCGATCATGATGCGGGAACTGGCCTGATCAAGAAAGATACGGGCGCGAAGTTGATGGTGATGGACGCCGATGTTCCCGAGGAAGAAAGCACCGCGCCCGGCCGTCCCGGCGCGCATGTGGACCGCGTACTGCACGATCGCGACACGGTGGAACTGGGCGGCACGAAACTGACAGCGCATCTTACGCCCGGCCATACCAAAGGCTGCACCACCTGGACCATGCAGGTGCGCGAGGGCGGCCGCACGTTGAACGCGGTGATTGTAGGCAGCCCGAACGTGAACCCTGGCTACGTCCTGGTGGGCAACAAGAATTATCCGAAGATCGCGGACGATTACGTCCAGACCTTCACAGTGCTGAAGAGTCTGCCCTGCGATCTTTTCCTGGGTGCGCACGGTGGGTATTTCGGGCTAAAGGCAAAGTACGCGAAGATGAAGGCCGGCGACGCCAATGCGTTCATCGATCCGGATGGGTACAAAGCCTACGTCGCGGAGCGTGACGACACGTTTCGCAAAGAGTGGGAGCGGCAGAAGCAAAATCCCGGATCGGCTGCGCCTTAGTCTGGGACTTTCAGCCAGTGCTCGAAGCCGCGGAGCTGGACGCCTGGAACACCTGGCCTTGCAGACTTAAGAAACGGGAATCGGACCGCAGCGCATCGGCCTTTGGATCCACTTTCGAGAATAGAAGCGTGTACGACTTCTCGAAGTACGCCCGCTCCAATTCCTCGAGTGCCTCTTCCCTTCTGCCCAGCGCGTCGAGCAGCAATGCGATGTGATAGGCGTCGACATAATTGATCTCTCGAATTCGGCGCAGGTCGTCCAGAATTGCAAGAGCCTGTTCGGTTCGCCCGATCCCGGCCAGGAATCTCGCCTGGCACGACAACATCAAGGCGTTGTCGGAGCGGGCGCTGGCCAGCTCATATTGAGTGAGTGCTTCATCGGGACGGCCCGCGAACTCCAGAGCCTCGGCATAATGGGCACGGCCCACTTGGGAGCTGGGATGCAGATCCAGATTACTCTCCGCCCACTCAACGGCGGCATCGAACTCGCGGCAGTAGAGACGGAGCAGAGAGCCGATAAACGCCAAGGGCGGCAGCAGCGCGTCGGCGGCCAGCGCGGGCGGCAGCAATGCGCGAGCTTCGTCCAAACGGCCATTCGCAAGATACACCATCGCAAGCCGGATGTAGACGTGCGCTGAATTCGGCCGCTCACGCTTCAGCTCCAACATTTCTCGCTCCGCGGCCGCAAAGTCATGATCGAAAACAAATCGCGCGTACGCGCAATCCAGCCGTAGTTCCCAGGTAAGGCCGCAGAGAGCAACCGCCCGGTGGTGCGCGAACCAAAACGGCTGTGCAATGTCGCGAGGAGCCAGTATGACGAAACTAGCCAGCATCAGATACGTACTGGAGATGCCTTCCAAAGCCCGGAAGTCAGCGCCATCGTGCTGCTCGGCTGCTTCGAAACACCGCAAGGCGTTCTCGTAGCCGACCCGGGAGTATTGGTTCCAGAAATGCCAGCCTCTCCGAATCAAATCCTCGGAATGAGGTATTTCCAGGCGGTAACCGAATTTAGGTTGGCAATTAATCCAGGAACCGTACTCGCCCAAAGCATGCTTGATCTCGCCGATGGTGACTGCAACGGTGTGGCGCGATACCTGTACACCGCCCCACGCCTCGCGGATCATCTGCTTGTAATCCACAAGCCGGCCCGGATTTTCGATCAGCACCTTGAGCGCCCGAAAAGCTTGCGGGCGCAACTCCAGTTCTACGCCGTCGCGAAGAAGCCGGGTGGTAGCCAGGTTCACACGAAAAGGACCCAAGGCAATCGGTTCGTCCACTCCCAGCATGATGAGAGCCTCCCCAAATTTGACCGATCTTGGACAAGAGCCCAAGGAATTTGATCGATCCTTGAGCGATGACGGGGGAATTTTATCATAAACTTTTGTAACTAGCGCGGAAAAATCAAGCTTTTCAATCTTCTGGAAACCCGTATCTAGCTGTAAAGAAGAGGATTACATGACACCCAAGAAGCTGTCGTCCTGCTGGCTCGTCCCAGCTCTTTTGATCGCGTTGGCAGCGTCGCTCGCGGCCCAGTCGGCCGGAACCGGAGCTCTGACGGGAACAGTGACCGATCCAACCGGCGCCATAGTGCCCGGTGTATCAGTGGTGTTGGTCAGCCTGGAAACGAACCAGGCGCGCACTGTTACTACGGGCGGAGATGGAAGCTACAAGTTCGCACTGCTGCCTCCCGGCAATTACCGGCTGCGTTTTAGCGCATCGGGATTCAAGACCGCCGAGGTCCCCTCGGTGACAGTCAACGTCACTGAGACACCGGTGCTGGATCGGACGCTTGAGGTTGGAGCGCAATCCGAGCAGGTTACCGTGGAAGCAACGGCCGAAGTGCTGCAGACGGCGAGCTCGACGCTCGGGACCACGGTTGGGTCTCAAACCGTCACCGAACTTCCTTTGAGCAGCCGCAACTATACTCAGATTCTCGCCTTGTCGGCCGGAACAAATAGCGGCGCCAACAACGCGACTGCCTTCGGCAAAGGCACCCAGGACATGAGCGTCAACGGCAACGATCCGGGCCAGAACAGCTTCCAGATGGACGGGGTGAACATCAACAATTTCGCGAACGCCGGCAGCGCCAACGACTCCAGCCTGTATGCCGGAATCGGAGTCCCGAGCCCCGACGCCATTCAGGAGTTTAAAGTCCAGACGTCCACCTACGATGCGAGTTACGGGCGCAATCCCGGCGCGAACGTGAACGTGGTCACCAAGAGCGGCACGAATCAATTTCACGGAACGGCATTCGAGTTTCTGCGCGACACGATCTTCAACGCCAACGACTTTTTCTACAACCGCGATTCCTGCTCGGCGTACGCGAGCGGGGCCTGCCCCAAACAAGTTCTGAATCAGAATCAGTTTGGCGGGGTGTTAGGCGGTCCGATCAAACGGGACAGGCTGTTCTTCTTCGTCAGCTATCAGGGAACTCGCCAGAAAAACGGCGTGAACTCCTCGGGATTCACGAGCGCTTTCCTGCCGCCAATACCGGCGGGCGATCGAAGCGCGCCTGGTTTCGCGGCGGCTCTGGGCGCCATGAATTGCCCGGCGAATCATCCAGGAAATGCCAACTTCGGAACATTCGGCGGCCCCAACGTGGCTTGCGATGGATCGAACATCAGTCCGGTGATGCTCAACATCCTCAACTTGAAGCTTCCGAATGGCAATTACTATTTCCCGAGCTCGGGAACTACGGGATATGCGTCCACCAGCTTTAGCGACCCCGCAATTTACAACGAAGACCAAGTGGTAGCCAACTTCGATTACGTGATGAGTTCCAAGAACACTCTCGCCGGCCGGTATTTCTTCACCAACAATCCTCAGATTTTGACCTTGGGCGGCGAATTGCCCGGTGCTCCGAGTTTATTGGGGTTCTCGAATACCGACGCGGTCTTGAAATTGACCACGCTGGTAAGCAATACGGTGGTGAACGAAGCGCGCATATCTTTTCAGCGCAATCTAAGTACGGGAAACGCCGCGACGCCCCCGGGAGCGACGAACGCAGGGCTTGGAATCACTCCCATGACGCCGGGTGTGATCCCGCCGCCCGGCATCATCTCGATTGCTGGAGGGTACACCATGCTCGGCGTCTTCGGCCCCACCTACAGCGTGACGAACCAACTGGAAGCCTCCGACCAGATTTCCTGGTCGCACGGCAAGCACACTATCCGGGCCGGCTACGAGTATCAAGACACGCGTTGGCCGATCATCTGGTCTGGCGTGCGCGGGCTGCTGCTCACGGGAACTTTTAACGACCTGCTGGTGGGCGGAGCGGGCAATCTGCTCTCGTGTCTGTATTGCTCGCGAAGCGCCCCGCTGGGCATCGTTCACGGCTATGCGTCTCCCAGCATGAACGCATACGTTCAGGACGACTGGAAGGTCAGCTCGCGCTTGACGCTTAACCTGGGCGTACGCTGGGAATTCAACGGGGCACTCAATGATAAGTACGGAAACCTGACCCAAACCTGGGTGACCCGCATCGCGGCGGTGCCGATACCTCCCAGCGGGCCCACCGACTCGGGCGCCGGCGTGAGCCAATGGGTGGTGCCCAACAATTACGTCTCGCACTACGGACAACCGCCGGCCGGAGTGCTGGTCAACGACAGCAGTTCACCCGAAAGATTGCATGCTCCGCTCAGCAATTTTGGGCCACGCATTGGATTTGCCGACCAGGTCTCCAGCAAGCTGGTGGTCCGCGGCGGCGCCGGTATCTTTTATGACCGCGTAGGAGCGGATCGAATCATCTATGCCGTCGAGCAGGGGAACCCATACTCCGCCACGGTGGACTTCGGAGTTCCGAACACTCAGACGCTGGCTAACCCCTTCCCATCCACACCGACGCTCGGGACGTTCTCCTCGCGTTGGGCGAACTTCGCAACGGGCCAGACCTCCAACCTAAATGTGCCGTTCCTGGACGAGGTGCTGCACACGCCTTTGGTGAGGCAGTACAATCTCGGCATTCAATACGAATTTGCGCGGAACTGGGTGCTCGAAGCGGGCTACGTTGGATCGAGCGGAATCAACCTGCTCGACGAGTATCACAACAACAACACGCCTTTGCTGGCCAGCCCCAGCAACCCGATCAACGGCATCACCACCAACACGGTGGAAAACATCGACTTTCGCGTTCCTTATCTGGGATACCAGGCAGTGGGCGTGCGGGGCACCGGCTTCGACGGCACTTCCAACTACAACAGCTTGCAGGTCACGGTGCGCAAACAGTTCTCACATGGACTCATGCTGCAAGCGGCCTACACCTGGAGCAAGGACCTGACGGATCTGTACGACAGCGTGGCGAACAGCAACAACGCCAGCAACCTTTCGCAGCAATGGGGTCCCGCGCTTTACAGCCGGCCGCAGCGCTTCGTCGTGAACTACAGCTACGATCTGCCGTTTGGCACGCACAGCGGCTTACTCGGCAGGGTATCGCAGGGATGGAGCATCTCCGGCGTGACTGTGATTCAGGATGGCACACCCATGACCATCGCCGATTCGAGCGCCGGAACCATCTACGGAACGGCCGGCAGCGCGGACCAGGCAGGCTTCGCACGAGCCCAAATGTGCCCCGGCATGACGTATGGGAACATCGCAACGCCGGGAGGCGTACAAGCGCGGCTGGGCGGAAACAGCGGCGGGCCTGGCTACTTCAACACCAGCGCCTTTTGCAATGCGCCCATCATTGGTGACGGAACGGGCTATGGCGACTCCGGCTCGGGAATCATCCTGGGACCAGGCCAATTCAACTGGGACATGTCGCTGTTGAAAACGACCAAGATCACCGAGCGGCAGATGGTGCAGTTCCGGGCGGAATTCTTCAACATCTTCAACCACCCGCAATTCACCAATCCCAACGCCAGCCAGGGCGCCGTCTTCAGCCTTCCGGACCGGGCATCGGGATCCTTCGGCCAGATCACATCCACGAGCGTAAATCCGCGCGTGATCCAGTTCGCGCTGAAATATATTTTCTGAATGGCAGCGAGCGGAATTAAACCAGGAGCCAGCTAAGCTGGGGCTTGGGCAACTATCACAAAATACAGTACCTTAGCCCCGGTCGTACTCAAAATATTTAGTCCGAAATCCTAAGAAATCCCGGCGCTCATACCGATAGACGATAAATGCTATCCGTAATGGCAATCGGAGCGCTCTGTCTAGCGCTTGGCGCCAGCGTAGTGGCATACTTGCAAACCCGGCGGCTCACCGCAAGCCAGCGGGACCAGGAGAAGCTGGAACGTTCCTCCAGGGTGATTGAGGAAGAACGGCACGTTCTTGAGCTTATCGCCAAGGGTTGCTCGCTCAAAGAGGTCCTGAACGCCCTCACCGCGGCGATTGAGCGCATGGCCCCGGAGTGTTTCTGCACCGTCCTGTTGCTCGACGAGGAAGGAAAGCGGCTGTGGGAAGGATCTGGGGGAGGTTTGCCGCCTGAGTACATGCAAGCGGTGAACGGGCTGGAAATCGGCCCTGAGGTGGGCGCTTGCGGTTCGGCGGCCTTCAGCAACGAAACCACGATTATCGAAGACATCGCCAACGATCATCGCTTTGGCGCCGCCCGGGATTTCGTTCTGAGCTTCGGGCTCAGGGCTTGCTGGAGCGTGCCCATCCGCGATTCCAAGCAGAAGGTGCTCGGAACGTTCGCCATGTATCATCAACACCCCGCTGCACCGCACGATCGCGATTTGCGCGTGGTGGAAGCGGGCGCCCATCTGGCCGGCAATGCCATTGAGCGGTTGCGCGCCGAGGAGAAGCTCCGGGAGAACGCCGAGCGCATAGCCATGGCGGAAAAGGCGGCGATGTTCGGCATCTGGCAGACCGACGCGGCTACGAACATGTTGTCGTTCTCGGATGGATTCGCCGCATTGTTGGGGCTGAACGGAAAGCCATTGCGAATGCCCTTGGACCAATGGCGCGAGATGATCCACCCGGACGATCGGGCTGCGTTGGATGCCGTTGCAGAGAAGGCGATGGCGGAAATTGGATCCTTCAGCACCGAATTCCGTGTAATAACGCCGGCCCGATCGGTTCGCTGGATGCGCTGCCAGGCCCAGGTATCCGGGCAGCCGGAACAGCCCAAACTGATCAGCGGCGCAATGATCGACATTACGCAGGAGAAGGAAATGCTGCTGCGGCTGGAGCAGGCGCTCGCAGCCGCCGACACCGCCAATCGAGCCAAGAGCGAGTTCCTCGCCAACATGAGCCATGAGATCCGGACGCCGATGAACGGAATCATCGGGATGACGGAGCTGTCTCTCGATACCGAGCTCGATCTTACCCAGCGCGAATACTTGAACGCGGTGAAATACTCCGCGGATTCGCTGCTGAGCGTGATCAACGAAATCCTGGACTTTTCAAAAATCGAAGTGGGAAGGCTGGCGCTCGACCCGATCGAGTTTAATCTCAGGGATCATCTGGGCCACGCCATGAAATCGCTCTCCGTCGGAGCGCACCAGAAGGACTTGGAACTGGCTTGTTTCGTTCCGCCCGAACTGCCCGAGTACGTTATCGGCGATCCCGTGCGGTTGCGTCAAGTGGTGCTGAATCTGGCGGGGAATGCCATCAAGTTTACGGACCAGGGCGAGGTGGTATTGCGTGTGGAGGCGGACGAAAGCAGCCTGGATAACGATGGCCTGAACTTGCACTTCACCGTGACCGACACCGGGATCGGAGTCCCGAAAGAGAAGCAGAAACTCATCTTCGAACCGTTCACCCAAGCGGATACCTCCACCACCCGCCGCTATGGCGGCACGGGCCTGGGACTTTCCATTTCGATGCGCCTGATCGAGATGATGGGGGGCCGAATATGGTTGGAGAGCGAAGTGGGCGAGGGATCTACCTTTCACTTCACGGCTCACTTTGGCCCGGTGAAGAACGGGGCTTCGCACCCCAAGCCGGCAGATCCAGCCGTTCTTGACAACGTCCGGGTGCTGGTGGTGGACGACAACGCGACAAATCGCCAGATCCTGGAGAGAACGCTTGGCTACTGGCGCATGCAACCTACCGCGGTTTCCAATGCCACGGCTGCGTTCCACCTGCTTCGCGAGGCGAAGGCAGCAGGTGCGCCATTCAGCCTGATGGTGGCGGATTGTCACATGCCCGGCGTGGACGGATTTATGCTGGTGGAACAAATTCAACGATCGCCCGATCTGTCGAACCTGGTGACCATCATGCTGACTTCCGGCGGCCAGCGCGGCGATGGCCTGCGCTGCAAAGAGCTGGGCATCGCAGCCTACCTGATCAAGCCCGTGCTCCAGGCCGATCTTCTCGACGCGCTGTTACAGGTGCTGGCGTCCTCGGACGGCGCCGCCAGGCCGGCTCAAGTGATCACGCGCCACACCCTGCGCGAGGGCCGTCACCAATTGCGTATCCTGCTGGCCGAAGACAACCTGGTGAATCAGAAGCTGGCTTCGCGTCTGCTCGAGAATCAAGGCCATACGGTTGTTGTGGCGGCGGACGGCGCTCAAGCTCTGAACAATTTGGCGACGCAGAGTTTCGACCTGGTCCTCATGGATGCCCAGATGCCGGTAATGGATGGATTTGAAGCCACGGCGGCCATCCGCCGGCTGGAAGAAAACACGCGCGCGCATATTCCGATCATTGCCATGACGGCGCATGCCATGGTGGGGGACCGCCAGCGTTGTCTGCAGGCAGGCATGGATGGCTACATCGCGAAGCCGGTTCACGCGCACGAATTGTTCGAGACCATTGAGTCGGTTCTAGCCGCTCAGACAGTCCATAATTAATTCCACCCATAGTTAACTCCACCACCTTAGTTAAACTCCACCACCATAGTTAACTCCACCACCATAGTTAACTCTTCTGTCCCGCCGGCCTTGGCCCTGCTTTAATAAAGACAGTGTCTATCGACGAAGATCTGACGTACTTGAAGAAAGGCCTGGCCGACCTGATTCGCGAAGAGGACCTGCGCGAGCGCCTGGTCCAAGCCGGGAAGACCGGCCGTCCACTGCGTGTGAAAGCGGGGTTCGATCCCACTGCGCCCGATCTGCATCTCGGCCACACGGTGCTGCTGCGCAAGATGAAGCACTTTCAGGATCTGGGACACCAGGTGATTTTTCTGATCGGCGACAACACCGGACTGATTGGCGATCCTACCGGCCGTAACATAACGCGCCCTCCCATGACGCGCGAAGAGATCGACAAGAACGCTGAGACTTACAAGACGCAGGTGTTCAAAATACTCGATCGGGAAAAGACCGAAGTGCGGTTCAACAGCGAATGGCTGGAGCCGATGAAGTTTGCCGACATCATCCGTCTGTGCTCGAAATACACCGTCGCGCAGATCATGGAGCGCGACGAGTTCAGCAAGCGATTCAAGGAAGGCATTCCGATCTCGGTGCACGAGCTGCTGTATCCGTTGGCGCAGGGCTACGATTCGGTGATGTTGCAATGCGACGTGGAAATGGGTGGCACCGACCAGCGCTTCAACCTGCTGGTGGGGCGAGATCTGCAGCGCGAGGCGGGACAACCCCCGCAGATTGTGGCGATGGTTCCGCTGCTCGAAGGCACCGACGGCGTGGATAAGATGTCGAAGTCCAAAGGCAATTACATCGGCATCACGGAACCGCCCAAGGTGATTTTTCGCAAAGTGATGGGGATCAGCGACACGCTGATGTGGCGCTATTGGGAACTGTTGACTGACAAGAGCATGGCCGAGATCGCGGCCATGAAAAAGGAAGAGCCCATGCAGGTGAAGATGCGGCTGGCCCGGCAGATCGTCGCGGACTTTCATTCGACCGAAGCGGCGGATCAGGCGCAGGCAGATTTCGACCGCGAAGTTCGCCAGGGCTTGCAACCAGTCGACATCGAGACTGTCCGCTATCCACCGGATGCTGGACTTAGCTTGCCGAAGATCTTGGTCGGCGCGGGTTTAGCTGGCTCCCGAACTGATGCCGAGAGAAAGATCAAGGAGGGCGCAGTGCAAATTGACGGCATCAAGTTCACGGACTTCTCGTTGCCCGAGAAGAAGGTTATTGTGGTAAGCCTCGGCAAGAAGTTCAAGAGGATCGAGCCATAGAGATGGAACGACGACATTTTGTTTGGAAGCTGGCTGGCCGCGAACTGCTGCTCGGTGAGCGCACGTTATTAATGGGCGTGTTGAACGTGACGCCCGACTCGTTCTCCGACGGCGGCAAGTTTCTCGATCCCGACCGCGCTTTCGCGCGTGCCGTGGAACTGGAGGAGCAAGGCGCGGACATCATCGACATCGGCGCGGAGTCCACCAAGCCGGGTTCCCAGCGCGTCTCGGAAGCCGAAGAATTGCGCCGCCTGGTTCCGGTGTTGAAGCGCCTGAATGGCAAGCTGAGCGTTCCGATTTCGGTGGACACTTACAAGTCGGCGGTCGCGGAAAAAGCGTTGGAACACGGCGCGGCGCTGATCAACGATCCTTCCGGCCTGACGTTCGACGCGCAACTGGCGCGCGTGGTGGCGCAGCATGACGCCGGATTGATTGTCACGCACATGCGCGGCACGCCGGAAACCTGGGCCAAACTCCCACCCATCAAAGACGTGATGGGAACCATTCGTCGCGATCTGGATGCGTCCACGCATCGCGCGGTTGGCGCGGGTGTCGACCGCACGCGCATCGCTATCGATCCGGGGCTCGGCTTCGGCAAGCGTAAAGAGCAGAACGCCGAGATCCTGGCGCATCTCAACGCCTTCGCGCCGCTCGAGTTTCCCTTGGTGCTGGGCCCGTCGCGCAAATCGTTCCTGCCGCAACTGGAGAAGCCTTCCGAAGGGTTTCTGCAATGCGCGACGGCTGCAGCGGTAACAGCGGCGATTCTGGGCGGAGCGCATGTGGTGCGCATTCACGATGTTCTGGAGATGAAGGCCGCTGCGCTGGTGGCCGATCAGATCTTTAGTTACTCTGGCGCTAGCTTCGCTGGCACTTCGGACAATAGTGCGTCCCGCGTTGTCCCACCACGATCCGGCGGATCGGGGTTCCGCAAGTAGGGCATGGGTCTCCGGCGCGCCCGTACACCTGGTGCTGTTGTTGAAAAGTCCCGGGCTGCCCGTCGGCATCCACGTAGTCGGAAATCGAAGAGCCTTTGAGCCGGATGGCAGTGGCCAGGATGTCCAGCATCGCGCCATGCAGGCGTCCGGCGCGTTCCTTGCTCAAGCTGGCCGCGCTGGCGCGGGGATGAATGCGCGCTTCAAACAACGCCTCGTCGGTATAGATGTTGCCCATCCCGCGGAGGAAGCGTTGATTGAGCAGCAGCGGCTTGATTCCCGATTTGCGCGTCTTCAACAGCTTCCGAAAATCTTCCAGCGAAATGGACAGCGCGTCGGGACCGAGCGCGGCGGCGCGTTCCGGCAATTTCTCGCTCCATTCGATGCGGCCGAAATGGCGGACGTCATCGTAGACCAGCAATCCGCGATCCAGCTCGAAAACGGCTCGCGCGTAGGGACCGGGCTCCGAATCGAGCAGCAGCTTCCCGGTCATCCCCAGATGAATCACCAGTACTCCGTGGTCGAGTGTGACGACGATAAACTTGCCGTGACGCTCCACGGAGTTGACACGCTGGTTGCGAACGCGCTTGCGCAGCATCGGGAAGCTCTGGCGCACCACGTGATGCGAAGAGAATTTCGCGTCGACAATCCGGCGGCCGGTGAGCTTCGGCGCAAGCGACCGGACAACGGTCTCTACTTCAGGCAGTTCAGGCACGCGGCACTTTAAGCGCTAGCTTGCGGATCGATGAGAATATCGTCGCCTTCCGCTTTCACCTGGAAAAGATCCAGCTTGATGGAGGGATCAAAATCGTTCTCGCCGGTGCGGCAATCGTACGCCCACTCGTGCCAGGGACAAATCACCATATTGTCCTGCACATTTCCCTGCCCCAACGGCCCTCCCGCATGCGGACAAATACCCGCCAGCGCGTGCAGCTCGCCGTTGATGTTGCAGATCGCGTACGAATCGTCTCCGAGAGTCACTTCAGTCACCGAGCCGGGCGGCAGAGAAGCGAGCGAACCAACTTTTACGAATGCCATATCAAATGTTCTACCACGGAGGCAGTGAACCGCGGCGTGATTCATGGCCCGACGGCTACGTGGTCAGGCTCGGCGTAGTGAGAAAGGCCCGCATCGAGTGCCAAAATAACTGCCGGTTCAAGCCGGAAACCACCGAGTGCGCCATGCCGGGGAGAATTACGAACTGGCGGTCGCCGGTGGGAAGCTGCTTGTAGAAATCGAGCAGGTCGGCCACGGTAGCGATGCCGTCATACTCGCCGCGAATCAGCAACACCGGTGACAACACCTTGGCCGGATCCACCAGCGGCAGGTGAGAAGTCATATCGAGATAGGTGCCGGTAGGAACCTGATCGCCAAACTTCAGCTCCTGATCGGCGACGAACTCGGCCAGCGCTGGATCGGAAGTGCCAACCTTATCGCGCGTGTAAATACTGCGGATCATGGCGCGATCCCGCAGGCGGGTGTTGTGCGTGCGGTAATAGTCGAGTTGTTTGGCTCGCTCGGTTAAGGTGGGCGAACCCTCGCCTTTATAGGTGAAGGCAGCCAGGATCAAGCGATCCACATGCTCAGGCTGCGCCATCGCGTAGGCACCGGCTCGCAGACCGCCCGAAGACTCGCCAAAGATGTGAACCTTAGAACGGCCGGTTTCGCGCAGCACTAAATCGATGCCGGCTCGGAGATCCTCAACACCGCTGGCAATGTCTGAGTTGCCTTGAGTGCGGCTGGACTGGCCGTAGTTTTCGTGGTCCATGGTCCATACATCGAAGCCGTATTGCGCGAAGGTGTTCATGACGGAGTATTCGCCGTGCCCGGGCACCGTGAGGTCGAAGCTGGGCCGCGACGAAACCGATGAGCCATGCACCAGGAAGAGAACCGGGAGCGCCTGCCCCGGCTTGGGAGCGCCGATGCGTTTACGAAACAAATAGAGCGCAACCTCGCCGGTGGGCGCGCTCTTCTTGGCCCAATATTCCTTGCTCCAGATCTTGCCGGCCGGGCCATCGGCGGGAGGCGCCGCAGCCAACAGACTGGAACCTAAACCGATGCCCGCGCCGGTAACGATGGTTCGACGTGAGAGAGACTCGTTTCGGATGGCCATATAGTCAACGAGACTATCACCGGGCGCGCTCGCGAGCAAAGGGGCATCTGCTAAAATCGAAGTCTGATAGGGCGCTCTGTGCCGCCCGTCATGGGCCTCCCATGGGCCACCCTAGCTCAGCTGGTAGAGCGGCTGATTCGTAATCAGCAGGTCGCCGGTTCGATCCCGGCGGGTGGCTCCAGACCTCGTTGCTTACACAACCAAGTGGAGCGTAATTCTCCGTGGCGTCGGTTGCACGCCGACCTGGAACGTCTCCTCGCGACACATCGGCCGAAATTCATTGAGCCACGGCCGGGACGCCTGTCACAAAAGAGGAGAACACCAATACGGCCCAGCTTCCAGGCGTGGATGCCAGAAAGGGCAAGCGCGGTTTGTCGCCGGCCGGTGCTTCCATTCCTGCCTCGCTATTGAGATCCGCGCGCGGATTCCGTGGACTCCAGAGTTGCGCCAGCCCGCACTGCGGCCTCTGTCTGCTTCAGCGAGGTGATCAGCGCATCGCGGGACACTCGCCGGACGATGGGCTCCGCGAACACTCGCACCGCGGCGGGGATGTTGCGGCTCAACGCGATGGCCTCCACCTCGATATAAAGGCCGCCGTCGCGTCCTTCATACCGGATGACGGTAAACAGCCTCCAGATCAGGCCAGTTCCTTCATCCTCAGGAAGCATATGTTCGTCGGGGGCTCCGTATTCGGCGATCTCCCGGATATGCCTGGTCTGGGAAATCGTGTAGAGCCGCCGGTCGTCCACTCGATAGTACGCCGCCTCATAATCGCTGTCCAATGCGGTCGTCTTGAAGAAGGACCTGTTCATTAACACGATCGAAAAGCGGTCTTTCGAAATGCCTAATTCGGGGGCCCGATCGATCACCTTCGAATCGATCACGTTCGGGCGATAGAACTCCTTGTAGCGTCCGTAATCGCGAACCACCGGCAAAACATCGCGAATGGTCAAATTCGGCATGTACGCCACGGCGATCCAGTCGTGAATGAGCCCGGAGGGGACCTTCATGGGAATATGCTGACCCACCGGTGCAGCGATGATCCCGTTTTCCTTGACTTTCGCGGCACGGTCCGGCGCGTCGTCCATCCACAGAAAATGATTGCCCGGAGCAAGCCGCTCCTGGAAACGGGCGTTTGCCTCCTGCAGGTAGTCGTCCCACGACTGGACCGTTTCCGGCTTCAAGATCAGGGTTGCTGCGCGGGCGCCAGGCAACATGAGCGCCATCACCGCGAGTCCGGCAAAGAGCTTGCGAGGGTCAGAGGTCATGCCACTGACCGGCGCAATTCAGCGACCACCATTTGCAGGCGGCAGCGGCGGTGTCGCTCTAGGAAAATCAAGGGCTTTCCCGGCTTGCTGGCTCTTCCTGATGACCACTGTCGAACTAGCTTCGCCAGAGATTGCCGCTTCGACACTGCGCTCGACGCACAGGGACGCGGGTTACATTTACAGGTTGAGGCTGGGCGCCCTTAGCTCGCGGCGGCCGACATTACGCTGGCAACCTTGCTGAAGATGGTGCTGATGCTGGAAGAAACGCCAGGCATGATCGCGCCCGCGGCAACCGCGACGAAACCAGCCATCAACGCATACTCGATCAGGTCCTGGCCCCGAGTATCCTTCCACACCTTCAGTTTCAAAACCAAGTTTGTGATCCGTGTCATTACGATCTTCCCTCTTCCTTTTGTAAATGATGTCGTTACTATTGGTACGTTATCATCCAGAGCCAGTACGTCAAATCGGGGTAAGCCCCTAGAACGATCTTCAAATTTCAGTGACGCTGGTCATAGTAGTAGTACCTCAGAAGTAGCCAAAGAGTCCCGCCCTAAATGCTGCTTGGGGGCCGCACCTTCGCCGTTGCGCACCTATCGCCTCCACCCGTTCCAGTCGATCATTGAGGGATGCGGGCGTTACTGCTCCTCCTTTGGACTGGACTCGCCTCGGCACAGAGTGGTTCGGATGGTCTTCCTCTGCTCCGCGCTGTTGCCGACAATTTTCGGAACCTCACGGCCTACAGCGTCGAGGGTCACTTTTCGTTGGAAAGCAACAGCCTGCTGGGTGCGGGCGAGCAAGATTTATCGTTCCGAGTGGCCAGCCGGTTTTCTCGGCAGCTGCGAGTAGAGTTCGCGGGTGGGGAAAAGTGGATTACAGGTCTGCCCTTTGTGGCCGTCTGCGATGGCCCTACCGGCTGGGTCTACTACGAAAAAATCAAAATGTACGAAAAGGTGAACCTTGCTGGTTGGATGGCAGGGTATTGCGCTCCTGGCACCTTGAGCGGCTTTGAACACGTCGCAGATAACGTGCGTTCCGCCGTAATTACGGGCGCAAGTCAAGCGCAATTCGAGGGACGTTTGGAGCCGTGCGTCGTAGTGGAGGCGCTGTATCGAGTCATTGAAGACGTTAAAATCAGTCCGGGTGTCATTGGCAAGATCGGACGCGTGAGCCGCAAGATGTGCATCGATGAAGGCCGCAAACTGATACTTACCGACCGCCTCGAAGCTGACGAGGAAGCGGGTTCGCATCCTCCTCACATTGTCGAGGCCGTCAGCTACGATCGGATCGAGCGCAATCCTCGACTGTCCCCTGTCCTGTTTGAGTTCCATCCGCCTGAGGGATTCACCGAGATGCATAGGCCAAAGGAGCCAACCAGTGTCCCAGATAGCAGACCACGGCCCTGCGTTAACTGTTTCACAGAACCCGAGCCAGTCTCGCTGGAGCGGCCGGAGTACTCACAAGAGGCATGGGACGAAGGCATCCAGGGGAAGGTAATTCTGCTGGTGGATGTCGACCCTGAGGGCAATATTCGGAACATAAAGGTGCGCGATTCGCTCGGCTGGGGACTCGACGAGAAAGCTATCGAGACGGTCCGCAATGCTCGCTTCACTCCGGCCAGCAAGGGTGGGCAATCTGTGGAGGGAACCGCGTGGGTCGAGATCACGTTTTCGTTGCCCGACAAGCGTCCCGACTTACCATCGGTCGGGCCGGTGGCCCGGCCGAAGCCATCGCCTTGGTTGCCTTCGACCGTTCTAAAACCGCCCACCGACTTAGATGATTTTTTCAATGTCGTAGCGACCAACTTCAAATCTGCCGCAGCCTGCGAGCGGATCGATGCTCTGGCCCATGGCGGTGGTGGCGGTGACAGACGTGGGTTTGAGGTTCAAACCTTGCAGTCGAAGTGTTACCTCGACCTAGCAGTAGGACTTCACGATGCGAAGCTCTGCGACCGTGTCACCCCGGTAAGGGTCGGTGCTGTGGATGGGAGCGGATTCGATAAGGAATATTGTTTGAACCTTACTGGCTTGGGACATGATTTCGTTTCGGGCCGGATCCCGAACGGTATGGAGGGGTTCGCACGCGTGATGCAGAAGCTGGGATACGACGACGCCCAGATAGCGCAGTGGCGCGCTCGGCGGGAGCCATCGAGGCCCCAGGCGACGATTACCCCGGCCGATTATTGGGAGTTCGTCGAAGATTTGGCACTATGGGGCAGTGACCGAGACCGCGCCGAATTTGTCAGACAAGCGTTGAGCCTACGCTAGAAATTGGGCCAGTCATCTAGTCCAGCTTTCCAGCAGGCTCCCCGGTTTCGAGTTCACAAACGCCTGGGCGCCAGGCCTCGGCAAGCCACGCGAGAAAATGCGTCACCAACTTTTGCTCGTCCAAGTAATATCGCGCCGCGGTTTCTTCGGTCTGGCCAACCCGGATGGTCACGCCCTCTGGCAGAGCGGCGAACGCATCTTCGTCAGTGGCGTCATCCCCGATATATAGCGAGAGGGTATCGGCGCTTCCCTTCATCTGTTGAATCCAGCGAACGGCCGCACCCTTGTCCCAATTCACTCGCGGACGTACTTCAATCACCTGTAGCCCGCGCCGGACTCGAAAGATTCTTCGCGAACAAACCAGCTCCGCATAGACAAGTTTTCGAAGTTCATCGAGGCAGGATCGCGGGGCCCTCCGAAAATGCACAGTCGTAGTGAGGACTTTGTTCTCCACTTCCACCCCAGGAATGTGGCGCAGGCGCTCGCGAAGCCGGCGCGAGAGTTCGCCGAGGATCTTGATCCGTTGAACTGCGTCCGGTTCCACAAATTGCAGCCCGTCGCCCCAGATTTCCAACCCGTGATTCCCGGCGTAGATCAGGTTGGCCATTCCGACGCGCTCGCGAATGTCGTTGAGAGAACGCCCGCTAATGATCGTAATTGAGCAGGCCTCCAGCTCATTGAGCCGCTGCAGCGCGACGCGTGTCTGGGGGGGCAACTCCGCCTGGTTCGGAAATTCGACGATCGGTGTTAGGGTGCCATCAAAATCCAAGAACAGTAATACCCGACGGTACTGCTGAAGCAGGGATTCGATGTCAGAAAGATGCTCGAGCAGTGGTTGGGGCATCGGATTGAGTGCTGGTCTTCGCACGCTGTATGGGATCGAGGCGAACTTCTGACGCCGCGCCGATCAGGTTGGCCGCCCAACGGTAGATATTGTAGTGCCTCACCACCCGCCGCATACGCCGCATCCTTTCCCTTTTCTCATGCGGGTCCATCTCGAGGGCATAGTGGATGGCGTCTGCAACCTGATCGGTATCGTAGGGATTCACAATGAGCGCATCTTCGAGCTCGAGACTGGCGCCGGCGAACAGGCTCAAAATGAGGACGCCCTCTTCGTCGCTGCGAGTGGCCACGAATTCTTTGGCCACCAGGTTCATGCCGTCATGCAACGAAGTCACGAGACACACATCGGCTATTCGATAGTATGGCTCGATCTGGTCGTGATTGTGGTGCTCTTTCAGAAAGACGATCGGCTTCCATTGCCTGGTCTGGAAGCGCTGGTTGATACGCTCCGCTTCAGCTTCGACGTCGGCGATCAAGTCCTGATAGCGATGGATATGGGTACGGCTGGGAGCACCAATCTGGATGTGTGTGAAGCGGCCCTCATAGGACGGATGCTTCTCGAGAAAACGCTCAATGCCTCGAAAACGCTCGGGGATCCCTTTGGTGTAGTCCAGCCGATCGACGCCGATCCCCAAATAGTCCGCCTGACAATCGAACCCTGTTGCAATCCCGGCGCGCTCAGAGCGCACACTCAGGTAGCCGTGGGAATCACGGGGCCTGGATTCCTTGAAATCGACACTGATGGGGAAAGGACGAACGGAAGTAACGTGACCACCCTTCATTACTGCAAAGCGTTCCCACTCGATCCTGGATTCCAGTGTCCGGTCAATGGTCTCTAAGAAGTTGTTGCAGTGGCTCTGCACGTGAAAACCGATCAAGTCGGCGCCCAGCAGCCCCTCCAGCAATTCTCGCCGCCAGGGGCAGATGCCAAACGCCTCCGGGTTAGGCCAGGGAATGTGCCAAAAGATGGTGACGCGAGCGTCCGGCCGCCTTTGCTTGATCAAACGCGGAAGTAATGCAAAGTGATAATCCTGCACCAGCACCGTGGGATGTTCTACATCCGCCATTTCCTCCAGCACCGCTTCAGCGAACTTGAGGTTCACGTCCCGATAGGCTTCCCAGTCTTCCGCGCGAAAAACCGGGCGGGTGTGTGCAATGTGGCAGAGCGGCCAAATTCCTTCATTGGCAAAACCGTAGTAATAGCGTTCTTCTTGCCGCGGTGTTAGCCAGACTCGGCGAAGCGTATATTCAGGAGCGTCCGAGGGAACCCCCAGGCGATCGTGCCCGTCCACGGTTTGACGATCGGCGTTACCGGCTCCATGCGCAATCCAGGTTCCGGCGCACGCCCTGAGTATCGGCTCCATGGCCGTTACTAAGCCGCTGGCCGGAGACACCGCCTCGATAGATCCGCCACGCTGCACGTGCATGAGAGGCTCACGATTGGAGACCACAAACAGACGGCTACCTTCGAGCGCCACTTGTTGATACACCCGCAAACGCTCCGCCGTCCAGAGTGAGTCGGCGGTCTCGCGTAGCCTGGCCTCTTCCTCCGCCGACGCCCGCGCTACTTGCAAGCTTTTTGCGAGATGCGTAGCCTCGTGCGCAAGGGGTCTAAAGACTTGCTCGTTGGGCAGATCCGGATTGGAAGCCGCGGTTCCTGCTCTGAGATCGTGCAACCATTGCGCCAGCCGCGCAATGGGAAGTTCGACGCTCCAGCGCACCACTAGCACGGTGATCGCCACAATCAGCAGCATTTGCATCAGAATGTGCATGAACGTGTCGCGCCATAACTTCGTGTTTTGTGCCTCTATATACGAGGCATCGTGAAACACCGCCAGTGCTCCCACTACCGATCCGTCGACGCGGATTGGCACGGCATAGACGTGGGCCGCGGTTTGGCCAGAGCCGAAAAAGTGACTCCACCCACTGCCTGCAAAGACGCTCCGATCCAATGGCGGGGGTTCCGTACCCAAGCGGGTGGCCAAGCTGGCGGTGACCCAGATAGGCCGGCTCTGGACGTCATAGATGGCTACGCCGTCCAGCCGCTCTCGATTTCCAAAGCGCTCCACGATTCGCCGCAGGCTTCCGCGCGCCCCCTTCATCCACAGAGGTTCAACGGTTTCCTGGAGGCTCTCAGCCAGAATCTGCGCTCGTTTCTCTAAGTCGCTTCGCCGATTGTGGGTGTCCGCGCGAACCTGGTAAAGCGCAAAGAGAACTGAGATCAGCGTTACCGTCAACACCAGAGAAAGGATTAGCCGCAGGCTCATTCTCATTTCGTCTACTTCCTTCCATCACACCTGCCCCCACTCGTTGACTGATGATGACGAGCCTTGCAATGTGTCGGCCATCCACCTACCTGTTGACGCCACAATCGCTTACGAATGGCAACGTGGTCTCGTCGATGGACGGCCGGGCAATTTTTACCGCCCGGCGTCATGGCTCTCGGGGCGATCAGGTCGCGGGTATCTGGTGTACGACTACTTTGGATTCTTGCCCTGATCCTTCAGAGACAAGCCGCCGGTGATTCCGTCGACTTGATAACCCGTCTGGATCTTTCTTATTTTGGCGATTTCCGCCGGTGTGGCGGTCTTAGGATCGACGTTGGCCACGGAGCAAGTGAACCCTCTTAAGGTGCATTCCGATGTAGTGTGCTTGATTCCGCGTTGCTTCATCGCGTCGCGCATGAGATTTACCACATCTGCGTGCATAATGACCGCATTGTTCGGCACGAAGGTTCCCACGCCGATGGCATAGTCGATTGGCATCAACGGCTCAACGCTCGACCCGAAGGCACCGTCGTTTTTCTTGCCCAGGTCGTGAGCTCCCAAGTCCGCACCTCTGTCGATCAGATAACGGACCACTCCGATGTCCCCCAGGTTTGCGGCAACCATCAGGGGCGTTATGCCGTAGCTGTCGGCGGCGTTTACATCCTCGCCAAGATCGATCAGTGCTTTCACTACTTCCAACCTTTCGGCGGGAGTGCGCTGTCTGTGATAGCCATTGATAAATCCAGTACCGCAAGCCGCCATCAGCGTCGTCTCCCGGTCCGAAGACTTGATGCCGGGATTAGCGCCATGAGCCAGCAGGAGCTTGACCAGCTCGATGTCGCCCGCGAACGCGGCGCGCATCAGAGCCGTTGCGAATACGATTCTCGGTGAACCCTCTCGCATGTGGGCTCTGGGGGTGGAGTTGATGACGGCATTCGGATCGGCGCCGGCATCCAGAAGCTTTTGGATCAACGGAAGAGGATCTATGGTGACCATCCATGGAAAGTTCGGGGCCGTTTCCATATTGCGGCGATCCACCGCCCAGAACAACGGAGTGAAGCGCTGCGCATCCGCCTGGTTCACTTTTGCGTGGCTATCGATCAGGAACGACGCAACATCGTAGCTTCCATTGAAAAGCGCGAGCGACAAAGCGTCTTTGCCGTCGCCGCAGACAGCGTTGACGTCCGCTCCCGCCTTTACCAGAAGGCGTGCGGACTCCGTGTCGTCCTCACGCGCTGCAAACATTAGCGGGGTCAGCAAACCGCTGGCGAATTCCTCTGTGCTCTGGCCGGGCTTGACCGCAACCGGCGTTGTTCCTTCGAAACCCCGGCCCGAGGCGGATGGCACGAAGTTGGATTTAGCGTTTACATCGGCGCCGCGCTCGATCAGCAGGCGCACAACATCAGGGTGCCGCTCGGAAACCGCCCACATCAGCGCAGTGGTGCCACCCCAGGACTCTTTCGCGTTCACCTGCGCTCCGTGATTCAGCAGGACGTTCACCGTCCCCACGTTACCGGTACGCGCGGCCATCATAAGCGCCGTGTCGCCGGATTTCGTCAGCGCTGCGTTCGGATCGGCTCCCGCGGCAATCAGCCGCTCAATGATCGCGGAATTCCCATTGGTAGTGGCCAGCAGCAAAGGCGTTGCGCCTGACTGATTGGCGGCCGACACCCGGGCGCCGGCGCTGATCACCATGTCCATCAATTGCAGGTCATTCGCCTGCACCGCCCAATGCAGAGCCGTGGTGCCATCGATCTGAGGCGCGTTGACGTCGGCCTTTTGCTGCAGCAGGACCAGGACGCGCGCCTTATCGCCATGCATTGCGGCGTCGGCCACATCGCTACCAGCCAGGGCTGCTGCGTGCGCAGCGATCGACAGCAACGCGATTCTTGAGCAAGCTAACATGTTTCTCACCAAGTTCAAGCTCATTTGTCTTGGTTCGTACCCCACACTCTGGCCAGCCATTCCACCAAGCGCTCCAGTTCTTCGTCTGACAATTGGGCGCCTCGCTCTCTCATATCCACTAACGTGGCCCGCCAGCCTTCTTCGGCATTCCTGACACCTTGCACGCGATCCACTCCATGGCAGCGCGTGCACGCCCGGTTCATCAGCCTTTTGGCCTCTGGATCGGAGAAAAATGTGGTGATTTCATGAGGAATGTACGTTCTCGGAAAAGGCTTCGTATCGGGGCCGAATTTCGCCGCCAGCCAATCCAGCAAAACATTTTTGTCCCCGTCTGAAAGATCTGCATCGCCCGGCTTGTGCTTATCCGCAATCAACTTCTGCCAGGCGGCTCGGTCCTGAGCGTAGAAAGCATAATCGTCTATCCCGTGGCAGGCCGTGCAATTCTTACGGATCACTTCCCACACAGCGCCGTCGGGCCGCTGCACCTTGGGCCGGGTAGGTCTTCCGCCGACTTGGCCAGCCAGCGGGAGGGCCACAGTAATGAGAATAGCGACCGGCCACTTCATAAAAGACTAGAGCGGGATCGGGCTGGTGCTAGAGCCAAAACTCTCCCGTTCAATCCCGTATTTATGCAGGATGCTCAGCAGCATGTTGGAGGTCCGTTCGGTGTTGTCCGGATATACGATGTGACGGTTGCCGCGAAGACTCCCGTCCAGCCCGCCCAGCAGGATGATCGGGACCTTTACGTGAGCATGCCGATGGGAATTCCCCATATTGCTGCCTTTGTAGATCAGAATGTGATCCAGGAGCGTGCCATCGCCGTCGGGAGTCTTGCTCAGCTTGTCGGCGAAATAGGCCAGGTTTTGCACATGATACCGGTTCATCTTCGCGTAGTTGGCCACGTTGTCGGGCTTGTCGCCGTGATGCGAACTGCCGTGCCAGCCGCCGTTGAAACCGGATTCCGGGAAACTAGCGCCGGAGAGATCCTTGCCCAGCATGTAAGTGGCGGAGCGAGTGAGATCTCCCTGGAATGCAAGCGCCAGAAGGTCATACATCAAACGATAATGGACGTGCTTGTTCGTCGGCAGGCCGAACGGAATCTCTTCGGATGGCTCTTGTACCGCGGTTTCCATCGCAATGTTAATGCGGCGTTCAATTTCACGGATGTTCTCCAGATATGTGTCCAGCCGGCTGCGGTCACCCGCACCGAGAGGCTTCTTGAAGAAAGTGATTTCCTGCGTGATTGAATCCAGAATGCTGGCGCTCTGTTTTCTTCCCAGACGCCGTTCTTCCGGACTCCCTCCGTCGCCGAACAGCCGCTCGAAGGCCACGCGAGGATTCACTTGGGTTGGAAGTGGCTGCGTAGGCGAACTCCACGAGATGCAGTTGGTGTAGGCACAGCTATAGCCCCAGTTGCAGTTGCCGAAATTGCCGTCTTCTTCGACACCAACCTGAAGCGATTCAAGAATAGTATCTTGGCCATACTTCTTGGCAATCAACTGATCGATGGTCACACCCAGATAGGGAGTTACAGCGTTTCTGCGCGGCCGGGTGCCGGACAGAAGCACCGCTCCGCGTGCGTGATCCCCACCCGGCTCTTCTGTTGTAGCCATTGCCTCCGGCATGTCCATACCGGTAATCAAGGTCAGGCGATTCCGGAACGGCTCCAGCGGCTTGGTGATAAAGGAGAAGTCGAAGTCAGCGCCCTCTTGAAGCGGACTCCAATATCCAGGCGCCGCGCCGTGCGGATGCCAGACCCCGAGGAACCGCCGTGCCGGAGCCGCGGCCGTTTTCTCCAATGGCGTCTGGGCGGGCACCATCGAATCGAGCAGAGGCAATCCTAGCGTGATGCCCGCGCCACGGAGAAACGTGCGGCGGGGGATGAACTTCTTCGAGATAAACATCGATCCGGCCTCCTTGCGATTCCTACCAAATCAGTTACTGGCTCGTTCCTCGGCCTCTTTAGTTCTCATCTGAAACGGAACACTCTTTACAATCCCCATTAGGATCGGTAGAAATCGATCGTCGTCTTTGTCCGCGTCCCTTACGATGGAGCGGATCACCGGCATATCTTCGTACTCCACCCCGCGCCCAAGGGCGAACGTCATCAACTTTTCCGTGATCATCCGGACGAACTGAGGCGAATAGCGCAGAAGGGCTTGCCTTAGCTCAATGGGGCCGTTAACTTTGGCGCCGTCCCACAGCACTGCTGAGGTATCCAATGGAACGCCTCCGTCTCCGCCCTGTTTGGTCCGCCAGGTTCCGTCGGCATCGAAGTTTTCCAGCGCGAATCCGATCGGATCCATGAGCTTGTGGCAACTGGCGCAAGGCTCCATTTTTCGATGGATCGTCATTTGTTCACGCAGAGTCATGATTTTGTTGTCGCCCTTGCTGTCTTCGAGTGGCGGAACGTTGGGAGGCGGCTCGGGAGGAGGAGTTCCCAGAATATTCTCAAGCACCCAGACACCTCGCTTCACCGGCGAGGTGCGGAAGTTTTGCACCCAGGTGAGAGAAAGAACGCTTCCTTGTCCAAGCAATCCACGCCGATAGGCCAGATCCGGGCCCAGACTGACGCGGCGAAATTGCGACCCATAGATGTTAGGAATACCGTAATGCTTTGCCAACCGTTCATTGAGAAAGGTGTAATCGGCAGTCAACAGGTCAACGACGCTACGGTCTTCTTTAATAACGCTCTCGAAAAGAAGTTCCGTTTCGCGGTGGAAGCTGCTGCGCAGTTCGTCGTCCCAATTCGGGTAGAACACGCCGTCGGGCGAGGTGGCCGGCAGATTTCGCAAGTACAGCAGTTGATCGCCGAAGTTGTCGACCAGGGCATCCGCTTTGGGATCGGCCAGCATGCGCCGGACTTGCCGCTCCAGCGTCGGAGAAGTATGCAGCTGATTCCGGCTTGCAACCTCGATCAATTCGTCATCCGGGATGCTGCTCCAAAGCAGGAACGATAAGCGGGAAGCTAGTTCGAGATCGGTAATCCGGTAACGCTGGCCCGGAGCAATGTTCTCGGGCTCCCGCTCGGCCCGTACCAAGAACTGCGGGCTGGTCAGAATTCGCCGCAGTGCGAGTTCGATTCCGTCCTGAAAAGTTCCCGCCCGGCGCCCTTGCTGGTAAAAACCCAGCACCCACTCCTGATCCGCCGGAGTGACCGGACGCCGGTAAGCGCGCCGCATGAGAGTGGTTAGGATCTCCATGGCGCAGGAATCCTCCCGATCGGCCGTCGAAGGGCGGCAAGTATAGACCTTGCGAATGGTGCGGGAATCTTCCGGCCGCTTCGGAGCGAATGGTCCCTGTATCCTAAGAGCCCCGATGGCTGGATAGTATTCGAGCTGCGGAATGGGATTGTCTTCGAGAGACTTTCTCTCAAATTGCCGGATCAGATCGAGACTGGGCCGGTAGTTCGAGGCAATGAAAGTTACTCCCACCACGTGTGATCCGGCTTTCACTGGCAACGTAACGTCGATGGAGCCGTCGTGGTCGGCGGCATTAGCCGCGGTCAATCCCACGCCAACATAGTCGCGAACCTGCACCGTTTCGTTGTCGATCAGAAACTCCAGCTTTTCACCGGGAATAAACTTGCCGAGGCCAAAGTTCTGGACCGAAAACTTATATTGCCCATCCGAGGGAAAGCTGTGGCGCACGGCCATTCCGCCCCGTGTGCCGAAAGGCAAGCCCTCGATGTGCTGGTTCTGTGAAGTATCGGCAGGCGCAATATAAGCGGCTTCGGTGGGCGACTTCCAGAAACCAACCGCAGTGCGGGCAATTCGGGTGGCCGCTGTCAGGTAGGCTTCGAGCAGCGTTGGAGAAATGGTCAGCGAACCTGCAACATTGTCAAAACCGTGGGCTGAATCGTCGGCGGGCAAAAGCGTTGTGACATCGATCTGAAGGTCCAGCAAGTCGCGGATAGCATTCGCGTATTCGGTCCGGTTGAGGCGATGCAGTACCACCGAACCAGGGTTAGGGTGAGCCGCAGCCTTTTGGTCGACTTGAGCTTCCAGCGCGTCACGGAGTTCTTCGTACTTTTCAAGCCGCGGCCGGGGCATACCGGGAGGAGGCATCATACCAGCGCGCAGCTTGCGGATCACCCTTTCCCATACTTCCGGGTGATCGCCGACGGCGTTGATATCTTCGTTTTGGAGCGAGAAGTTAGCGGTTTTCGCTTTGTCGTTATGGCAAGTTACGCAGTACTGATCGAGCAGGGCGCGTTCCGCTGCGGGTGTGAGCGCGGCCTTCAGTTCTAAAGACCCACAACCCATCGCGCAGGCAACAGCAACGCCTGCCCAGTTTGAAATTCGGTTCATGGATGCGTCGGGGCCGCCAGCTCCTGGCGATTATCTTATCAATCTTGGTGGCCCGTTGCATCGGTAGCGGCCTCATTGCTCGTCGCGGCGCTGGAAGTATCCTCGAAGTGCTCGTGCAAATGGGTGTGCTGCTGGCGCTGCTTCTCACTACGCACGGCCGCAGCTTTGGCATGCGCGGCGCTCAAGTTGGCCAGCCGCGTGGCTTCTGAGCTAACCGCGCATAGCGAGATTTGCTGGTCCAATTCGTCTTTATGGCAGGCCGGACACTCTGCCGGGGGAGACGAGTGAAGCACCAGGTATTCGAACTGATGCCCGCAGAGCCTGCATTTGTATTCGAAAACTGGCATGAGTGAAGTTTATAAGACCCCCAGCTAACATACCAGCAGAACCCGCGCGACCACGGTCGTCGAGCATGGATCCAATCCTAAGTGGAGAGCACGAGCCTAACGCCCGTGATTGTGGCGGTCCTGGAACTCCTTGAGACGGATCAGGTCGTCAGCTAATACGTCGCGATCACGCCCCGCAAGACGTTCGTCGTTGGACGATTTACGGATGGAATCGATCACATCGTTCAATTTGCCGTTATCCCATCGGCCTTGATCCAGATCCGCCTGCATGGTCGTCAATTCGCCTTCGGTTTTAGCCAGACGCTCTTGCTCTCTGTCGTGGGCCCGGTTGCTCCAGACATGCTCCAGGTCGGTTCTCACTTGCAGGAAGATGTGGGGCCGCCACTCCTCTCCCCGGTAGCGCTCGTCACGCTCGTTATACCAGTCCTGCGCAATGGCGCTCAAGGCGAACCCCGCGATGATTGCGCCTATCGTAAGAGATCGATTCATGTCACATCCTCCTATCAACTTGGACTCCATTCTGGCCGTAGCGTTTCTTCGCCCTCAAGGTGACGGGACGTGATAACTTTGCTGAATGCGTGCAACTCTCCTTTTGCTGTTGGCGTGGCCTGCACAGTGGGCACAAGCTGCGGACGCCTCCTGGCCGGTTTACCTGGGCGGCGCTGGTTCGGAGCAGTACTCCTCCCTCACGCAGATCAATAAGGGCAACGTGAACCAGCTTGAGGTGGCATGGTCGTATCCTGTCGGCGAAAAGGGTAATTACCTTCTTAACCCGATCGTGGTGGATGGCACCATGTACGTCATGGCGAAGAAGAACTCCATTGTTGCGCTCGACGCTGTGACGGGTAAAGAACGATGGACTCATCCCAACACTGGCGCCGTGACTCAGAGAGGCATCAATTACTGGGAGAACAAAGATCGCTCCGACCGCCGCTTGCTGTACTTGAACGCCGGCTACATAACCGCTATCGACGCGCGGACGGGCGACACCATTCAAAGCTTCGGCGATAACGGCCGTGTCGATATTCGAGTCGGCTTGGACCGGGACATCGATAAAATCGCACCGCTTCAGACGAACAACCCTGGGCGCATTTTCGAAAACCTGTTTATTATGCCGCTACCGGCGCGCGGTGATAATTATGCGGCTGTGCCCGCCGACGTGCATGCTTACGACACGCGCTCCGGGAAGTTGGTGTGGGTGTTTCATTCGGTTCCGCATCCAGGCGAGTTCGGTTATGAAACGTATCCCAAGGATTTTTGGAAGACCGGAGGCGGCGTACACAACTGGAACGAGCTATCCGTGGATGAAAAACGCGGAATCCTCTACATCCCGTTCGGCACGGCGAGATACGATTTTTACGGTGCGAATCGCCATGGGCAGAATCTGTTCGCCAACAGCCTGGTGGCGCTGGACGCCCGCACCGGCAAACGAATCTGGCACTTTCAAACCGTGCATCACGATCTGTGGGACTATGACTTGCCTACCGCACCTCGGTTGTTGACGGTGAAACATGACGGGAAAACCGTGGAGGCTGTCGCGCAGCCGACCAAGCAGGGATTCCTGTTCGTCTTTAACCGTCTGACGGGTCAGCCTCTCTGGCCGGTAGAGGAACGGAGGGTGCCGAAATCGGATGTGCCGGGTGAAGAGGCTTGGCCCACGCAGCCGTTTCCCACCAAGCCGCCGCCGTTCGCCAGGCAGTCCTTCACCGAAAAAGATATCAATCCGTATATCACGGAAGCCGAGCAGGGCGAGATGCGGAAGGAGTTCAAGACATTTCGCAACGAGGGACTTTTCACGCCGCCCAGCAGGCAGGGATCGGTTCAAATGCCGGGGAATGCCGGTGGCGCCACCTGGGGAAGTTCGGCCGTTGAGCCGAATCGCGGTCTCATGTTCGTAGTGTCCAAAGAGCGGCCGGCGATCATCAAGCTGAATCTTCCCGGCGAGAAATCGCGCGGGCAAACCTTGGGTCTACCGCCGTTGCCCGGCCCTCTCGTTACCGAGCAGGGCGAGTTTCCCCGCTACGATGCACCCTATGACTTCATGGTGATGGCGAATGGGCTGACCACCATTGGGCCGCCGTGGTCGCAGATCACAGCCTACGATCTCAATACCGGCACCATCAAATGGCAGGTTCCCGATGGCGGTGTCACGGCCCTTGCCGAGCAGGGTCACCCCGACACCGGCGCTGTTTCCCCGCGAGGCGGAATTGTCGCCACGGCGGGCGGGCTGCTGTTCATCACGACACTTTCCGACCGCAAATTCCGGGCGTACGATCAGGACTCCGGGCGGGTGTTGTGGGAGAAGGACCTGCCCGACGGAGCCGAGGGCGTACCCGCGGTCTACGAGATCGGCGGACGCGAATACATCGCGCTGTGCGCGGGCGCCGGCCCAATCAATCCGCCGATTCGAATTGATAATGCGAAACCGGAGGCCCCGGGCGCAGGCGCATATCTGGTCTTCGCTTTGCCGCGGCGGTAGCGGCGCAGGAGATTCTAGTTCAAACCAGTGCGGTGAAGAATGTCTTGAAAACGGGGATCGGAACGCAAGCCATCCAGCGCCAGGTCGGCTCTCAGGACCGAGGGAAGGTCCAGGAACTTCTCCGCATAGGCTTTTTCCAGGAACTCGAACGCTTTATCCTTTTCGTGGAGGCCGGCATAGATGGTAGCCAGCGTGTATGGCGAAGCAGCACTCTCTCTTGCTGTGTGCTCTAAAACGCGAAGAATTTTCTCCGCCTCAACTTTCTTGCCCATCGCTGCATAAGCGTGTGCCAGCGCCACAACGCTCCTGGAACCATCTGACATCGCGATTGCCTTTTGGTATTCGGAGATCGCTTCCGGCAGCCTGCCCGTGCCTTCGTAGCCAATGCCGAGACTATAGTGCTGAGACACCTCGTTGGGGTCCAGGAGCAGCGCTCTCTTACTTGCATCAATCAAGCGAGGGTAATCTCTCAGCTGATAGTACGTTCCTGTTTCCGTCTGAGCCGCGCTGAAACTGTAGTCCAGTTGGTCGATTCTTGCGATCTCGGCCAGAGCTTCGGCGCGCCGCCCCATGAGTGCGAGAAACTCGGCGCGATCCTCGTGCGCGCAACTGTAGCTGGGCGCCAACGCGATGGCGCGGTTGAATTCTCGATCGGCAGCGGCCCAATTCCAGTCAAACCTCGAACTCAGCGCACCAAGCGTATCGTAGGCCTCGCCAATGCTGTTGTCGAGTTTCAGCGCTTTGGCTAATGTCTCCCTGGCAGATCGCTCAGCCTGGTCCTTTGGTAAAGCTCCAGCAAATGCCAAGTAGGCGTAAGTGTCCGCCAGCCCCGCGTAAGCGAGAGCGAAGTCCGGATCTTTTTGGATCGAGCCTTCAAAGTAACGTTGGGCCTTCTTCAGTGAATCGACTTTAGTGTACTCATTGACAAAGTAAAGACGACCCTTCAGATAGTCATCGTAGGCCGCTGGGTTCACCGCGTGGCCCCGGCGAAGCTCAGCGTGTTGCGTTGGAGTAAGTTGTGCGCGAACCTGCTGCGCTATCGCGCCCGACACCTCACTCTGCAGATTAAGAATATCGCCAAGATCCCGGTCGTATGTCTCTGCCCAAAGGTGCTGGTCAGTGCGTGCCTGAATGAGTTGCGCGGTAATGCGCACTCGTTGACCCGAACGGATGGCCGATCCTTCGACGATGGCGTCCACGTTCAATTCGCGCGCAATATCAGGCAGGCCCTTCTTGGCCCCCTTGTACTGCATGACGGAAGTTCCCGAGATAACCCGCAGTGAGCCAATTTTAGCCAGGTCCGTAATCAACTGGTCCGTCATGCCATCTACGAAGAATTCCTCCGACGGATCGCCGGACAAATTCTTGAGGGGCAGGACAGCGATGGAACGTATTGGCGCACCTCCCGCTTTCGCGTGAATCCACCATGACAAGGCAACCACTCCGAGCGCCAAAAGAGCGCAAAGAACAAGGACCAGACTCCTTTTCCGCTTTGGGCGCGCAATGACGGCTACTGGTTGAGGGGGATGGTCGCTGGTTTTCGCAGCCAACTGGAGTGTCTGAAAATCCTCTATCGGACCGATGTACCGGTATCCCCGGCGCGGAAGGGTTTCGATGTAGCGCGGTTTCTCGGGCGAATCGCCAAGCACTTCGCGAATCCGCGCCACGGCGTTGTGCAGGTTATGGTCAAAATCGCCAAATGTGTTACCGGGCCAGATCCGGCTCTGAATTTCCTCGCGGGTCACCACCTCGCCGGCACGATCCAACAGGATTTCGAGCACCTGGAGGGGCTGGCCGCGCAAACGCAGCCTTACACCGTGTTTGCGCAGTTCGCCGGCACGGACATCCAACTCATATCCGTCGAACCGTAACCTCTCGGCAATTCGCGGCTGGGTCGCCATGGCACCTTCAGAAAGCTAACGAATTCTAACACACTGCCTTTGGCAACCGATCCAAGCAAGCTGGAACCCGGTTGGTTACAACGACTTGGTCGTGGAGAAAACTTTGGGAACGAATGGAGGCTCCCGGGATTGACCCCTCCGGCCAGAACCAGCCAAAGTGCACTTGTATCGCACGAGCTCCGGAATCCCCGATGACATCCAGAAGGCGGGAGGTTAGCGGAGTAATTTTCAAAAGATCAAAAAAGGAGAACCATCATGAAAAACCCAGTATTCGTCGCTTCGTACCTTGTGTTTGCCGGCATGGCACTTTCGTCTGTGGCCTGGGCTCAGCCGAACGTGGCTGCAGAGCCGAGTAAACTGATTCAGATCGTCCGCAGTTCGACGTCCCAGTACATGGACGTAAGCATCGCCACCGCAGCGGGCTACGGCCCCTTCCTCGGCTGCGTCAGCGGATCCGACCACGGCGCTATGGGCATCCACTACGTCAATGGCGCCCTGCTCAACGGAACCCTGGATGCCACTCGCCCCCAAGCCCTGATCTATGAGCCGTCGGGCGGTCAAATGAGTCTGGTGGGCGTCGAGTTCATCGTGGACGCAGCCACCTGGCTGAAAAGCAACCCCAACCCGCCCGTTTTGGACGGTCAAACCTTCCTATTCGTTGACAGCCCAAACCGATACAACATACCGCCGTTCTTCGAGCTTCACGTCTGGGCATGGCGGAGCAACCCAATGGGCCCGTTTATGGACTGGAACGACAACGTGAGTTGCGCAGGCCAATAGATAACCTTTGCAGGCGGGGTGGGGACGCTAAGGAAAAGGGGGGAGCCCGAAGGCTCCCCTATCGAGGGAACTGCGTTGACAGGCTAGAAGTAAATCTTGGCGCCGAGCTGAACCACTCGCCCTTGCGCATTGGGGTTGTAGGTCGTCACACGCCCGAAGGTGCTGGGCGCGTTGAAGTCCTCCCACGCGGTAATATTCTGCGAAAACGCGAAGTTGGTGTGGTTGAAGACATTGAAGGCTTCCAGGCGAAGTTCAACCTGCTTGGATTCGTTGAGCCTAACCACTTTGCTGAGAGACAGATCGGTGTTGTTGATTCCCGGGCCATGGAAATTGTTCCTTCCTTCATTGCCCAGCACGCCTGGGGTTTCCTGCGAGAAGGCGTTCGGGTTGAAGTAGTAGTTGGGTTGAGGAGGATTCGATCCGAACTGGAGCGTCGCGTTGCGTGGATTGTAAATCCCCGGATAGCCGGACACATTGGGCGCGTCCCAGCATCCGTAGAAACTGAAGGGAGTCGCGACCGGGCATTGGAGCGATAAATCGGATGAATCGCCCACGATGATCGGAAAGCCGGTTTGCAGAGTGGTAATACCTGCCAGCCGCCAGCCGCTCACCACATACTTGCCGAAAGCATTGTTCCAATGCGGGAGGGGCAGCTCGTAAGTGTAATTCACTACGAAACGGTGCCGGGCATCGAAGTTGGAATCTCCCTTGTTCAAGGCGAAATTGAACGGATTGCTGGTGCGAGTTGATCCCGAGGCTGCGCCGCTGCCCTCGTAGCCCGAGCTGTCATCGATGGAATGGCTCCAGGTATAGGCGGCCTGGAACATCAAGCCGCGAGCCAGGCGCTTTTGGAGTTGCACCTGCATGGAATTGTAATGGGAGACGCCCTGGCTGCCCTGCACCCCGACCGAAGCGAATACGTTGCCCGGTGCGTACATGGTGTGGCTTGGGTACAAGATGGCCTGGTTGTCCCTGTTGGCTATGCAAGTCGGGTCGGCGGCGCACGCAGCTGATCCCGCCGGCGAAATGGGATTGCCCTCATAGACCATGTCCAAATGCCGGCCTTGAGCTCCCACATAGCCTACCTGCAGGATCATCTGTCCAGGCAGTTCGCGCTGGATGTTCAGGTTGTAATTCATCGCGTAGGCGTCGGTCAAGTTCGGATTCACGGTACTGATGCTCAACGGTTCGAATTGTGAAAAGTTCACATTCTGGCCTTTGGTGGCGCCAGTGAAGGGGAACGGATTTGGGGCGGCTTGTCCGGTGGAGATATCGACATAGGGATTGGCGAAGGAAGGGCTGCCGCCAATTCCGGTTGCCGCCAGGGACTCGATGAAGAAAGGCGGAGCGCCCAGCTGCTGGAGCGCCAGTTCCTCCGCGGCGCGATTGAAATAGATGCCGTATCCGCCGCGAATCACGAATTTCTTGGCCGAGCCGCCGCTGAGGGGGCCCCAGTTGGGTGAATACGCAAATCCGAAGCGCGGCGCAAAGTTATCGTTGTGCTGGTGATAGCCGGACGTGGTGCAGCCAGGGTCGCCGGGGAAATCCAAACCCACTGGCGCCGTTGGGAATATCGTAGATTGCTGCCCTGGGATGAAGCAGTTGTTGTATAACCCGTCGTAGCGATGATTGACCAGCGGCGTGTCGATCTGCCAGCCAAGCCCGTAATTCAACGTCAAATCGCTCCGGACTTTCCAGCTATCCTGGGCGTACGAGTAGAACTCATAGCTACGGAATGCCTGTACGCCGCCGCTTTCCTGGACGAATATATCTGGTACTCCGAGCAGAAAATCCGCGCCGGGATCGCCGGTGCTGAAAGGACCAGTACCGTCATAGGCAAACTCGCCGTTGTTCAGTGCATCGAACGAATCGTTAACCTCATAACGCCGCCAATCGAAGCCAAACTTCATGGTATGACTGCCAACCACTTTTGAGAGGCTCTCGGTCATTTCATAGGTGTTATCTCTGGACGGTTGCGGACCATCCGGGCTTCCGCCGAGATTGAAGTAGCCGTTGAGGCTAATTAAAGGCATGCTGGCTACGCTCGGGAATTGCGAATTTATCCCAGAAAAGCCGTAGGAGGATGGAAGCGCCGGATTCTCAGGCGTCACAGCCTGGTAATTCAAGCGGTACCAGGACGCGCGGAATTCGTTCAGGGTGGTGGGATTAAAGGTGTGAGACCATTGCGCGGTGTATTGCTTGGTGGCTTCCGGATCGCTCTCTGCGAAGCCGGGCAGCGTGGAGCCCAGGAACGGAACCCCATGCTGTACGCTGTCGTGCTCGATGAACAGGCTGGCCCACAGGCTGTCTTTGGTTCCGAAGGTGTGATCGATACGCGCGATTCCCTGCTCCAGATCCTCGGTTTCGATGGAGGAGAACGAATATTGGTTGCTTCCGAAATTAGCCTGCGGAACGTATTTGTTCATCAAGGCCAGGGCTAGCGGGTTGAAATTCGCCGCCGGAATCTGGCCGTTTGGAAAAAGAACATTGTAGGGAGTTCCTGCCGCGTAGGTGGCGCCATTCTCGCCCACCATTGCAAACGGCGAGGCCGTAGTGGAACTAGCGATATCCGGAAAATCGCCGGCACGCTGTGCGGCACTAAAGACCTGCGTGGTCTCGGACTGTTGATTGGCGTCCGGACGGCGGTTTCTGGTTCCCTGGTATGACAGGAAGAAGAAAGTGTGGTCCTTCCAAATGGGACCGCCAACCGTTCCGCCATACTGATTCTGATGAAAGACGGGAGGCGTCACCGAGAAAAAGTTGCGCGCGTTCAAGAAGGTGTCGCGATAAAACTCAAAGGCGCTGCCGTGGAACTGATTCGTGCCGGATTTGACGATCGCATTCAGAATTCCGCCGGAGTTGCGGCCGTATTCGGCATTAATGGTGCTGTCGATGAGGTTGAACTGATCGATGGCATCCGGACTGGGCGTCAGCCCCACCGCGTTCAGGCGATAGTCCACGGCGTCGGCGCCATTCAAGAGAAACGAATTCTGCTGGCTCTCGCTTCCGTTGATGGCATAGTTGCTGCGATTGGCGTCGCTCTGGCTGACAGCGCCTGGCACCAACTGCTGGAGTTGAGTCCAATTGCGACCGAGCAGGGGCAAATCCACGATCTGTTTGGCATTGATGATGGTGCCGAGCTGTGTCGTGCTGGTTTCCACCTGCGTCGGGTTGGCTTCCACCTGGACTGATTGGGTTATTTCTCCCACTTCCAGCGCGACCGCAAGACTATAAACCTGGTTCAACGTCAACGTGACATTGCGAGCGGTGGATGCGCGAAAACCGGTCTTGGTAATCGCAACGTCGTAGGTGCCAGGCGGCAAGCTAAGGAACTCATAGCTTCCGTCGTCCCTGGTCATTACCGTGGCGGACACATGGGTATCGGTATTGACGGCCTTTACTTCCGCCCCTGGAACTCCCGCGCCCGACGGATCGGTCACAGTTCCACGGATATGAGCCACAACTTCTTGCGCGGGAAGATCCCAAAACGAAGCCATGGAGAGCAGCACAGCTCCCCAGCCGAGCAGCGTGAGTTTTCGCATTTTCCCCTTCCTTTTTGTCCTTGGCCGGTTCGCGTCGCAGCGCGAGCGCCCTGCAGACGGTCAGCCATGATTTGGGCGAGACAACCGGGCGTGTAGCGTCCCGATTTCCTCTACAATGATTGTTAGAGCCCTACAATAAATGTTGAAGCTCTACAATAAATGTTGACGTCAACCTCGTTATACGTTGATATCAACATTACCACGGATGTCAAGCGCTACCAAAGTTTCCTTTGAAACCACCCTGCTGGTTCGCGATTGCTGCCTCTGCCTGCATGTGCAGCGGGCTGCCCGGGCACTGGCGCGGCGCTTCGATGAGGCCCTGCGGCCGTTCGATCTCACCAATGGCCAATTTTCGCTGCTGATGTCGCTGAACCGGCCCAAGCCCCCGGCCATGGGCGCTGTAGCGTCGCTGCTCGCCATGGATCGCACCACGCTGACCGCGGCCTTGAAGCCGCTGGAGCGGCGCGGATTGGTCAAAGTTACGGCAGACCAACAAGACCGTCGCAGCCGCCTGATGACGCTGACCGCGAAGGGACTGCGCGTACTGGCGGAGGCCGTGCCTGTTTGGGAGCGCACGCATCGGGAGGTAGAAGGCCTGCTTACGGATGGAAATCCCGAGGGCCTCCGGAATAATTTGCGCGCTCTGTCCTAGATGGCTTTGAGATTCCGACCGGTTGGTTTGTACGCGGGTGGACCTTTTAGTTTTTATTCAAGTGTCGATCGGATTCTCTCCGTTCGATAGAGGAATCAGCCATTTTTGCTGAAAGAGCCAGCAGACTGAAGTCCGCCCTACACGGCCCGAGCTGGGTTGAACGCTTGCTCGCGCCTGCTCAATTGCAACTCGTGCAGCAGGCGCATGATATTATACGCGCTCAACTCCACCAGCAGCCGCGTGATCTTTGCGTGCTGGTCGTCGTTCAGTTCGGCTTCCACTGCCCGCATGGCCGCGATCACACTCGACTGCTGTTTTTCCAACTCGGCACGGTCGATCACTCCGTCCGCCATGGCATCTACAAATACCGATAATTTTTGAACTTGTTCGTCAATCACCGGAACATGCGTCGTCTCGTCAAACCAATCCACTCTTTTCATAAAGGCCTTTCGTGTTATCGCAAATGATTTCGCAACTCTAAGAATCGATGTTGCAGCCGCTCACGCCCGCCTGGCTCTTGCACGCGTTTCCGGAACGCTTCCGGCAGAAACTCCGCGTCGGTACATTCCAGCATCGCGGCCGTCTCTTGCATCTCCTTCTCCAAGCCTTCGAGTGACGGGAGGAAGTCCGCCAGTTCCTGTTGGAGAGCGGTTTTACCAATGCCGGATTCGCCGCGCAGCCGGCTGCGGCGCGCAGCTCTGGTTACTATACCTTCGATGTCGGCGCCCGAAAGCCGCCCAGCCGATTGGATTTCGGGAATTTCTTCCGGACTCAGCTGGACCCCAGCCTTTTGCCCCATAGCTTGAAACATGGCCCGAATCTCTTCTACCAGCGCAGGATAAAACAGAGGGATATGAACCTCAGCCCGTCCCTGCCGCTTCAAATCGATGGGCAGAAGATCGGGGCGGCAAGTCAGCAGCATCCATAAAATCTTCCCGCGAAATCGCGTATCCCCCATCTGCCCGGCAATGAGGGAAAAGACCCGGCTGGAAGTGCCCGAATCGCCTTCCTGTTCCCGATTGCCCAAAGCCGCGTCAGCCTCGTCGATGACCACCACCACGGGTCCCATAGCTCGCAATACGCTCAGCACACGTTCCAAGTTCTTTTCCGTTTCACCGACGTATTTGGAACGGAAATTCTTCAGCGTCACACAGGGCGCGCCCATCTCTCCGGCCATGCACTGCGCCAGGAACGTCTTCCCGGTTCCCACCGGGCCGCAAACCAGATAGCCCATAGGCAGGGTCTGTGTATCTCCGCGCTGCAAGAGTTGCGCGTCTTCCCGCAGCCGCTGCTTCACGGGAGCATGCCCTACCAGCACGTCGGTATTCCACTTGGGCTCCATGAACTCGAGCAAGCCGCGGCATTGGCGCTCAATCAGTTCCTTCTTCAGCGCTCGCATGCGCGCGGCGTCGAGACGATGCTGAGTTTCAAAGGCGGACTGTACCAGGACGTTGATATCGACGCACGAAACACCGGCGGTGAGGCGAGCCAGTTCAGTCTCCGAATAGTCGGAAACGGTCTTGATATCGCGGCCTTCGAGAGCAAAGCGCAGGAAACGCCCGCGCGCCGCTTCATCGGGCATCGGGACTTCGATACCAGAAACATAGGGATTGGATGTAATCCGCTCACTCAATGCAGCGGCGCTCTCGTCCATCAGAACGACGGCCATGTTTAAACGTTTCAGGTGCGGGCTGGCCGCCCAATTGAGAACCGTGACCACCTGTTGCGATGCTGCCGGGCTCAGCCGCCCTGGCTCGCCACTAGGCAGTAGGAATGACGCGTGGTCGACCAAAATCGCGGCGCTTACGTTTTCTTCGCCGGCCATGATGTTGTTCTGCACGAAGCGGTCCAGCACGGCAAACGCACTCGCGGAATCCTTGCGCGCCGACGCCAGGTCGCCCAGCTTTTCGTTCGCCCGAACTACCATGTCCTTGAGGCGCGCTCCATCTCGCCCCGCGAAGACGCGCAGCCCGCGAGCCAAATCGTAATACAGCACCAGGTCCCAACGGCCGAAGATCTGTTCGGTTAGAAAATCCGCGAGACCTCCGTAGGACGACCCGTCGGCGCAGAGAGGAAGCAAGTCATGCACGTTGCCGTGTAATACAAAGAGCGATGTTGAGCCGGAGAAATAGCGTTCCGACAGTTCGGCTGCCCAGGCCGGGAACCAATTCGGAACAACGTGCTGTTGTGCCGATGTCACTGCGCCACCTTTCGCCAATCGGCGTCCAGAATCGCGGGCGGCTCTTGCATCTGATCCACGACACCCGTTATCTGCTGCAGTTCCCTGATGGCCGCTTCGGTGGATTGCACGCTTTCGGTGACTCCCTCAATCTGACTCGACAGCACATTGGGATCCTGGCGATTCACGCTCGATTCCACCAGCGCTTGAATTTTGGCTTCGATACGATCCAGTTCCACGCGCACGAATTCGGCATTTTCGCCCGCTTTCTTGTAGTTTTCGAGGCGCAGTTCGTGTACCGCGACGCTATCTTCGAGCGAATGCTTGAAGCGTTCCTCCTGGGCGGCGGCGCTGTTCAATTTTGTCTTGATATCCACAATTCGCGCGCGAATCTGGGCTTCGTCCGTGGAGCGGAGAAAGCGGTCGAGCCCCTGTTGGGACGCGAGCAGTCGAAGAAAAATCCAGAGCAAGCGGTCCAAGGCAGGCGTGCTCAAATCTTCAGACGAGGAAACCGATTGATTCCCCACGCCGCGGGCGATCGACTTCATTTCCAGGCAGCGCGAGCGCAGGGCATCGAATCGCTGCCTGGATGGAGGAGTCAGGGAATTGACAATCTCGCTCAACGATTCACTGCCGGCCGCCGTGCCCTGCCGCGTTCCGGGCCGTGCTCCGGATTGTTGCGCTTCCTTGTGGACCTGCGCGTCAATCGCATCGCGAAATTTGGGCCGCGACACCAGACCGCCCAAATAAGCCACCTCCGCAGCCAACAACAAGGGAAACAATGCGTCCGGCCACGGACTGAGCGTGCAGGCAGCGGCCCCTCCCAGGAACAACAACAGGTTCCAGCGGTAGAGAAATGCGCGCTTCAGGTACGTTAACATTCCGGCACTGTGCGCGATCATTTTGGAGCTCCGCAGTTCTCCACAATATCCCGGATAGCGAACACTGTTTTGGTGAAATTTGCCTCGCGCTGCATTTCCCGCGCGGGACGATCGGGGATTGGCAGTTCCATGTCCTTGACGATGGTGCCCGGCGTGCCGGTAAGAACGAAGATGCGATCGCCGAGGAAGACAGCTTCCTCCACCGAGTGCGTCACGAAGAAAACCGTTTCCTCCTGCTCTCTCCATAGACTAATCAGCAGATCCTGCATGTTGAGCCGGGTCACCGGATCTAATGCACCGAACGGCTCGTCCATCAAAATGATATGCGGCGACAGGATTAGCGTGCGCGCTATGGCGACGCGTTGGCGCATGCCTCCGGAAAGCTGATGCGGGTATTTTTGCGCGTCCCGCTTAGGATCTAACCCGACTTTTCCGATCCACGCCCGCGCCCGATCCTCGCGTTCCTTGCGCGCCACGCCGGCGCACTCTAGTCCGAAGGCAATATTATCCAGCACCGTGCGATTGTCGAATGAAGTGTAGTCCTGAAAAACCATGCCGCGGTCCGGACCCGGACCTTCCACCGGTTTGCCCATTACCTTCACTGTACCCGTGGTCGCGGGAAACTGAGGCCGCAGCCCGGCGATCAATCGTAGAATAGTCGATTTCCCGCAACCGGAGGGACCCAGGAGCGATACGATTTCACCTCGTCCTGGCTTGTTGGCTACCTCAAAAGAAATATCCCGAATCGCCGTCGTGGCGCCAGAGCCCTCAGCATCATATGTTTTGCTGACGCCTTGAAATTCGACGATCAGTTCGTCCGCCATGCTGGCTCAGTCCCCGTCCTGACGGTACGGAAACAGACCGCGCTGCACCCATCCGAGAAACCGGTCGATTCCAAACGCAAGCGCGGCGATGACGATCAATATGAGAATAATATGCTCCGACAAGCCGCGCCGCTGGCTGGTGGAAAGCAGGTAGCCCAACCCATGCTGTGCGTTGATCAGTTCAGCCAGCATGATGTAGCCAAAAGCCAAACCGAAGAGCGATCGGAGGCTCTTGTAAATATCCGGCAGGGCCAGCGGAACCAGAACCTTCCAGATAACCTGCGATCGAGAAGCTCCTAGCGTGGTGGCGGTTTCCACGTAACGGTCTGGAACCGAGGTGACGGCGTGAACCGCGTCGGAATAAACGAACGGTACGCAGGCGATGAAGATGAACATCACCTTCTGGGTTTCTTCAATTCCAAACCAGAGAATGGTCAGCGGGATGAGAGCGGCCACCGGAATATTGCGCGCGAACAAAGCCACCGGCATTACGGCTGCTTCCAATACGCGCCAGGATCCGGCGACGATCCCGAGTGGCACGCCCACCGCAATCGCCAGTCCGAAACCGGCCAGCACACGGCGAAGCGTCGCAATGATGCTGTCCAGCAGATCCCGCTCGGTCCAAAGCGGTCCGAAGCTTTTCGCCACCTCTACAGGCGAAGGAAGAATCACAGGCGAGATCAAGCGCTGCTCCGGGATGGCGCCAAAAGTCGCAAGAAACCAGAGCACGAAAACCAGCACCACGGCGCACATCCCCACCAGCAACCGGACGCGTGGAACTGGCGCGACCCGGAGATCGAAAAGACCTGGCGGTTTCGCGGCTGCGTTCGCCATCTACTTGGGAGCTTCCAACGGATAGACCTTCACTTCCACGCGGCGGTTCTTGGCTTGATTCATCGGGTCGCCCGGATCGGCGGGCCGTCCCCAGCCCACTCCCGACACGGTGAATTGGTTGGGCTGGAGCGTGGGGAACTTCTTGAGGATGGCTTCCTTCACCGAGTTGGCGCGGTTCGCCGACAACTCCTCCACGGAAGATTCGGGGACCTGGCCTTTCATGGACGAATCCGTGTGGCCCTCAATGACGATTCGGGCAGCGCCAAACTGCCCTGCCATCTTTCCGATCTCTTCCACTACGAACTGCGCGTTGGGGTCATACAACTTCTCAACGGACTTGCCGTCTTCCGTTTCGGCCACTTGTTTCGAAAGGTCCCAAGAGTTGGGAAAGAAGTGAATCACCACGGTCTTGGTGAGGATCTCATTGGACTCGCCCTGAATGACGGCGGCCGTGGTGGGCGCGAACTGGACAGCATATTCGTCCTTCTGGCTCGAGTACTTGTCTTCCTTACCCAGCTTTTGCAGCACACTGAAGTCCATCACCTGATCGAACTCGGTCTTATCTGAAACGGCACCGATGCGTTTATACAGGTAGTAAGCGTTGTTCCACGTGCGTTCAAAATTGGTTGGGTTGTTCTGATTCAGAAAGAATTCCTGATTTTCGGCCCAGTTGGTGGAATGCGCGTCGCCCTGCATGGAGAGAGCGTCGGATTCGGGAATGGAGTATCCGGCTGCCATCAGCTTGGCAGCGGATGCTTTACTGGCGTCACTCTTCAGTGCCTCCATGCCGTCGAAGATGCCGCGCACCAGGCCTTCGATGATGTCGGGGTGGTCCTTTGCAAAATCGGCGCGCGCGAACCAAGTGTCCGCGATCAGCTTGTTGGCGGTGGTGGTGTTCACCAGCATGCGGTTGCCCTTCACCTTCGCCAGGTTGTAAATATCGGGCGACCAACTCACTGCTCCGGCAATGTTTTTGTCCGCGTTGAACGCGGCCGCGGCTTGGAATGCGTCCTGTGTGAACTTGAAGTTCACCTCCGACGGCTGCACGCCGCCATTGATCAGCGCATTCAACGCGAAGTAATGCGAAGGCGAATTCTGCGCCAGGACAATGGTTTTGCCGCGTAAGTCAGCTACGGTTTTGATGCTGTCCCGCACTACGATTCCATCGCCGCCGTTAGACCAATCCACTTGTTGATAGACCCGCGGCATGACGCGTGAGTCCTTGTGCAGCGCTTCCATGAAGAGCGGAATCATATCCAGCGTTCCCCATCCGATGTGCACATTGCCGGCCGCGTAGGCATCGCGCATCGCAACCGGATCGTCAATCAAAATCAGCTCAACCTTGAAGTCCTTCCCGCTGGGAGTCTTCCAAATCTTTCCGGCCTTAAACCCGTTGTTGGCCAGGATGATGGGCGCCCAGCCCGCCCAAACGTTGATGGCGAAGCGAACGGTGCGATCCTGGAGCGGCTTGTAGCTCGAAATGCCCTGCACGGGCGGAAGCTTCGCGGCAGGAACATATTTGTACTCCTTGGCGGTGGTGATGCCGCCGGTGTCGGGCGCTTCGGTAACGCTGGTCATTTCCCCGCCACCCGTTTTGCCGGAGTGGGCGCCCTTCGATCCGGGCAACGCGCCAAAACGCCACAAGCCCAGTCCCACCAGGCCGATCACAATGGCAAGTACCGCCAAATAAAAAGCCGGCTTGGCATTTCCGCTGGCCATATCAGTCCTCCTCGATCGCGTTCTTGCTTGTCAGATTGTTGGTAGACGTCTGTCTAATTGCGGGTTGTTTGGGTAGTCTCGTCAGCAACGGCGGGCCCCAGGTCCTTGGCAGCGTCGGCCAGCTTAGTGGTTTCCGGCGAACGCAATCCCAATTCCGCTTCAAACTGCGACAAAGCATCCTCGGCCATTGCCTTCTCCATCTTCTCTTCGGCTTGAATGGACTCGATGCCTTCTTGCGACAGGTCGGCCGCCACCCGGGTCTTCGCGCGGTTCTTGTCGATCTTGCCCTGGATCACCTGCTCGATCTGGCCGAAGTCGGTGGTCACATCCAGGTTGAAAGATTGTGCCAGCGCGGCCACTTCGGCTTCCGCCGAGCTCATCTTCAGCTCCGCGTCGTACTTCTGGATTTTGTCGCGAACCTCGCCCAGTTTTTTGGTCGCATGCTGAATCTTCTTCAGGTTATTGCCATAGGATTCTTCATGCATCGCCAGCTGCTGCTCGTTCGCGGCCAGATCCTTCTTGGCCTTCTGCAGCTCCAGCGCAAACTTCGCGGCGGCATCGCGCTGCCCGGCCTTCAGATAAGCTTTGGTCTGCGCCTCAAGCTTCTGCACGTGATCCCGGCCGCTGGCCACCTGCCGGCTAACGCGCTCAACCAGCGCGCGATACGTCTCCAAGCCTTGCCGTCCGTCTTTCAACTGCTCCACCGACGAGTCGTATTCGTACTGCATTTGAGCGATGGGATCGGCTTCCCAAAACAAGTTGGCGACTTTGTTTATTTGCGCTCGAAATGCGCTCCAAAACTTTCCCAGAATCAAGGAGTACCTTCTTTCTGATCCCTCATTCTACTACTACGAAGCGCGGGTAAGCGGTGTTCCCCATTACGTCAAATCGTTATAATAGAGGCGTTTAGAGCTAGCATGATCCCCTACGTCCGGTACTCCGCAAGACTTGAGCGGCACATCGAGAAGGCTTACGGCGTGCGCGTAGTCACCCGCGATGTCCCGGACCCGTTAACCGGCGATTTGAACGGTGCAGAAATTCATGTCGACTACGCCGTGACCGCCGAACAGCGGTTGTTCCTGTTGGCACATCTTTTTGGCCATACCGTCCAATGGAACTTGAGCCTTGGCGCTTTCGAGCTCGGCCGGCCGCAAGCCCCTCCGGTGAGCGAAGATTGCTTGCCGGCTCTGATGGATTATGAACGCGAAGCTGCCGGTTACGGATTGGGACTCTTACACGAAATCGGGATCACGGACGCCGATCAGTGGTTCGCTGACTACGCGGCCTGCGATGCGGCCTATCTTCGCCACTACTATGTCACGGGAGAGAAGCGAGAATTCCTCAGCTTCTGGCTGGAAGGAACGTCGCGCCTTCAACCGCAGCCAGTGCCGCGGTTCACGCCTAAGAGCCGAGCATTTCGCGGCGACGGCGTGGTGATCTGATCCCAAACCTACTTGCAGCGATCCGCCAGTTTCCTCTCGCGATATTTTCTGTGGCAGTTCGCGCACGCTATGGTCATCACACCGGCGGCGTCGGTCATCTTGTCCTGATCCTTGGCTTGAGCCGCTGCATAGGAGATCATTGCGGCGTCCCGCAACCCTTGAACGAATTTGACCCAATCCGCATTCGTCACCGGAACATCCAGACCATTCGAGCACTTGCGCCCAGGCAGCGAGAGCAGGGTAGCCACTTCAGCAATCGCCAAAGCATTGTTCTCCACGGCTTCCCATTTTCCGTACTGGCTGGCTAAGGGATCGGTCGCCATGCTGGGATCCGGGGCATGTTTCACTTCCGCCGGATTCGTATCTTGCGCCGCGAAAACTACATTCGACTCCGGATATAACGTGCCCTTCATCAGTTGCGCCATGGTTGCTGACACAGTTGCCGGCACAGTTGTCGGCACCGGCGCCGGAGCTTGACCTTGGCCTATTGAGCACGCGACGAGTAGCGCCAATACTGCTCTGCTCATTGGAAGTCTTACCCCTGGAAGGTTTTGCCCCTAATGCCGAATCTGCGAGCTGATGTCCTTGATCTCGTAGACCTCGCAGTTCCCGCGCTCGCGCAGAAGTCCCGCGTCGGGGAACGTGCTGACGGTCAGCGTTCGCGGCGTCATCACCCACGGCTCGGCCAGCACTTCGGGATCATCCACGGTCACTTCATACAGAATCTTGTTGCCCTGACGAGTGAGTTTCTCGATCACATGCATCTGATCGGAGTGGAAGAAACCGCCGCGCGCCAGCCAAGTGGTATCGACGAACGATATGGAGTCCAGCACCAGCGTATCGCCTTCCCAGCGCCCTACGGTATAGCCGAAATACGTGGACTCGATGGCCTTTTTGGGGTCGTGCTTGCGGCCGTCGGTCGGGATCACGCGATATTCACCATATCCTCCGCCGCCGTCGACGTACTCGCCGTAGAAAAAGATGATATCGTTGGCCGATTGAACGATGCGCCGAGGCGGGCCCTCGCGCGGAACACCCAACGGTTGGCATGTCATCACAGGGTCATCCTTGTTCGTCCACATGTCGAGCTCCTGGACTTTGTCCCAGTACTCGGGTTTGTAGAGTGGGCGATTGGGCCCGAACCGCGACGGGGCTTCGAACTCAAAATCCATGGTCTGATTGAGCGCCCGGGAACAGCCCTCCTGCTGGGTGGGGTCGCAGCGGCGATTCCCGTAACGCCAGTTCATGGCGTTGAAATTCCAGTTGCCCGTCATGTCCGGGTGCCCGTTGGCCATGCGCGGTGTCTCAGCGGTCGCAGTTTCCTGACTCTTTGGGGCTGCCGCCGGCTGCGCCGCTGTAGTAATCGCCGCCTTTACGCTGGCTGGCACGGGCATGACCACATAAACGCTGCCCGTTTCCGTCTGCACCGTGGTCAGGTCCCGAGCGACGGCGCCGTCGTGACGCTCCGTCATCTTGCCGGCGTATAATGCGTCCACCTTGTTCAGCGGATTGTTCCAGTCCTGATAATCGCCGTAGGTGAACTCAGTGGTTTTCGAACCCTGTTTCACCACCACGCGCTCGACCATGTACTTGTCGTTCAATGTGGCGGTTGCGATGGCGCCGGGCACGCCCGGAATGGGATACGTCACCACGGCCTTGCCATTTTCCCACGACAAAGAAGTTGCGCCGGCCTTGTTGACGCCATCCTTCAGCAGCGTAGCCGGGTTGGCGCCAAGCGTCGCGTTCGGCAGGCTCGCAATGGCGGCCTTGGGCGCTCCCTGGGGACTGGCCCACAATCGGATGAGCCGCTCCTCGACGGCCCCCGGCATCGGCGTCGCCTTCCCTTTTCCCGGGACGATCTCCGCTCCGGCGATGTCTTCATTCCAGGCGTAATGCCCGCTGACAACCTCGACGCTCGAATACGTTTGTCCGTTGGACCGGGTGCATGTGTACTGAACCCGCTGCCCAGGCGTCTGATAGCTGGTGCTTACGCGATATTTCGTGAGCGTGCAGGGCTGCCCGTCCACCTGGATCGTGCCCTTCCCCTGGTATTCCAGCGAGGAGATCAGCTCGTGCTCATCCACGCCCCGCAGCATGCCCATGTACCAGGTCCAGTTGAAAAGCACCGCCCGCAGATCCTTGGCGTCCTTCGCCGGACGGTAGATTACTGGATAATCTCCGAACCCCTGCGCACGCGCACCGGCCGGCGCCAGCGCGCTGATAGTGAGAACGGCGCCCATAGCGACACTGGCCCAGATGGTGCTTCGTCGACATGCCATGATGGTCGCCGAGACTCGCTTACTCGGTAGCGTTAGGCGCGGCGATCTCTATCACGTGCCCGTCGGGCATGGTTACCGTCTTGAGAAAGCCCAGCGGACTGCCGTCCTTGGCAGGGAGGAACATTACCTTGATGTTGTCCCCGGCGTGCAGAGCATTTGGCCCGGTTTTACCGATGCCCCTCTGCGCCAGGGCCGTGGCGGAGCCAAGCGTCATCACCCAATCGGTCATGGTGCCATCGGCATTCTTGACCGTGAGCGTGAGCGACCCGTGGGGATTTGAAAACTTGATGCTTGCCACCGTCCCCGACACCACCGTTTCCTTCTTCATATCGTACACGCCGGCGAGAGAATGATGAGCCTGTAACGTGCTACTGGCAGCCATCAACCACCCGAACAAGGCCAAAGATCCGAGAGTTCGCTGAGTCATTCGTAGACCTCCTCAAAATTGCGGTCGGCACCGGATGCTATCACGCAACAACCGCAAGCGAGTATATCACCGCGAGCGGCCCAGCCTCAAATGTGGTGCCCAATTGTAGGCGCTGCGGGGACGGCGCTGGTTACTTTAGGCTTGTTACTCGGCTTAGGCCAGCCGGCGGCCGTCATGACGGGACGCCCTGCTTTGCTGAAATCGATGATTTCGCCAATATTGATGGTTTCAATCTGCTTTGTAGATAGAGCCGCGTCATGTCGCGAAACTCATCCCGGACGCTGGGTGCGGAGTCGAAAAATGCCTGGTGCGTTGCCACCGCCTTCACATTGAGCAAAACGACCAGAGCGATATCTGCGGCGGACTTCTTCGACAGGCTCGGAGTATGGATCAACAGCGTTTTGGCGGTGCGATCGAGCGTCGCGCTCCGGAATTCCTCCCGTTTCACCGACCAGTCCTGGCCGGCGTCGAGAAGTTTCATGAAAGCGGGCCTGGCGAACAGCTCGAAGATCAGTGCCATCAGGCCGTCAGCCAGCGCCCGAATAGATAGGGTATTCACGCCGGCATCAAATCGATCGAACACTGCGTCGAGGTTTTCGCGGGCGCTTACGACTATGGTGTCCGCAACGCTTTCCTTGTTTGGAAAGAAGCGGTACAGCGATCCGATTTTTGTGCCGGAGCGGGCGGCGATTTCGGCCATGGTGGCGCCTTCGTAGCCTTTCTCAGTGATGACGGCCGCCGCTGCCTCCAATATAGCGGCCACCCGCAACTTGCCATTCGAGCGTTGCGGCGCTTGAACGGCCCGTATTTTTTTCGAGCTTGACTTATGCGAGGGAATACTCAAATAATATCCTATGCGAGTCTATCCTCAACTATAGGAGCAACACCCAATGTATGACAAGCCCGTCGCGCTGGTCACCGGCGCCAACAAAGGGATCGGACTTCAAATCGCGAAGGACCTGGCGAGGCACGGCCTGACCGTACTCGTCGGGTCGCGCAACATCGAGAGGGGAGAGGCAGCGGCGAAGAGCGTTGGGGAGGATGCCCATGCCATTCAACTGGACGTTACGGATCAGGCTTCGATCGCCGCCGCGGCCGAGCGCATCCGCAAGGAGTTTGGCCGTCTGGACGTGCTGGTCAACAATGCGGGCATCACGAGCGTGGTACCGCCGGGCACTTCACTCGAAGAGCGCATGAAGACGAACGTTCCAAGTGTTTCGCCGCTCGACAACATACGTGGTGTTTTCGAGACGAACGTATTCGGCGTGATCGCCGTCTCGCAGGCGATGCTGCCGCTACTTCGCGAGGCGCCTGCGGGACGCATCGTCAACCTCGGGAGCTCTTCCGGCTCGTTGACGCTGAACTCAAACCCGAACCATGAGCACCGCCATATGTTTGGCGCCGCCTACAGTCCGTCGAAGACTGCGCTGCACGCGATCTCGCTGGCCTTCGCGATTGAACTGGAGAAGACAAACATCAAGGTGAACATTGCGTGTCCGGGCTACACCGCAACCGACCTTAACAACTTCCGGGGCACGCGTACGGTGGAACAGGGCGCGCGTGAAGCCGTGCGGCTGGCGCTCATCGGCCCCGACGGTCCGACGGGCACGTTGTCGGACGAGGACGGCCAGGTCCCGTGGTGATGCTAACAAGGAGCAATACCCATGCAAAATAAGCATGTGGCCCTGGTGACCGGGGCGAATCAAGGAATCGGTCTTCAGATCGCAAAGGAGCTGGTGGCAAATGGCTTCACCGTGCTGGTGGGATCGCGCAATCTGGAGCGCGGCGAGGCTGCGGCCACCGAAATTGGGCCGGACGCCTGGGCGCTCCAGCTCGACGTGACGGATCGGGCTTCGATCACGGCTGCGGCGGAGCGCATCCGCAAGGAATTTGGCCGTCTGGACGTGCTGGTCCAAAACGCCGCGATCTCGAATACCAGCAAACTGCCCGGCCAATCCATTGCCGAGTACAGCAAGACAACCCGCCCGAGCAACGTGTGCCTGAATGAAATGCGCGCGGTGTGGGAGACCAACGTGTTCGGAGTGCTGGCGGTTTACCAGGCGATGCTGCCGCTCCTGCGCCAGGCGCCGGCAGCCCGCATTGTGAACGTGTCAAGCGGCGCAGGTTCGCTGACCATGAACTCGGACCCAGCCTTTGCCCATCGCTCGGTCTTCGGCCCGGTTTACCCTGCGTCCAAAACCGCTCTCAACGCTATCACGCTGGCCATGGCGATTGAGCTGGAGCCGGAGGGAATCAAGGTCAACGCCGTGTCCCCAGGTTTCACCAAGACGAACCTCAATAACTATGAAGGTACCGAGACGGTCGAGGAAGGCGCCCGCGAGGCGGTGCGCGTTGCGCTGCAGGGTCCGGACGGCCCGACAGGCACCTTCACACACGTAAAACTCGGAACGCTCCCGTGGTGAGCCACGAGGTGCAGGTTACTTGACGTAGGCCAGCAATCGGCCGGCTACAATCGCCCCAAACCAGCAGCCGAGCGACGCCCAGGCCAGCACTTTTGCGTTGCCGGACACCGGGGCCTTGTCGAGCTGCGGATCCGCGAAGACTTGCCGGCGCATTCGTATCAGAACCCATAATCCCAAAAACACGAATGCCATCTTGATGTAGAAATCCACAGTGGTGAGCTTGGTTGTGGCGTCGGCAACCAGCATCATGGTCCCAGTGACTGCGTTGATGCCGAACCCCCACCACAACAGCGGGAACGCGCGCGCGAAGGGCTTCATCGGCACCGCCGGCCAGAAACCCAGCACCACCAGGCTGAGCATGGCGCTCACTCCGGCGACGATGGACATCCCGAGGGTGTGGACGATGAGAATAGTCGGGAAGGCCCAAATGGTGGGGGCGTCCTTCACCCACTGGCTGAAAGACAGGTTTTCGAGGTAAACCAGAAAATTGTGCACGCGTTAATCCTTGCGCTCCTGACCCGCCCTACTTTTGTCCACCACATAGCAGACCAGGCCGAGCACAGCCGTTCCGACGATCACCCAAACAATGGTTCCTACCACCAGTGACATCTGCTTGCTCCCGTTAGAACGAGTTGCCCAAAAATGGCAACATGCTTCCGCAATACATCACACCCACCCACAGCAGCACGGCTGACGCAGCAGCGAATTTAGCCGTAAACGGCGCGTCTTCTCCAGGTCCCAGCTCCCACGGTTCCTCCACCAGCGTGAAGTACACTGCGTTCAGCCCGGCGAGCATCACCAGCGCCAATTTCCAGTAGAAGGTCTTGTTCCCCGTGTACTGGTGCGGAATTCCCACGAAGAACAACATACCAGTGACGACGTTTACGCCGAATCCAAACGCAGCCCAAGGCAACAATCGGTGTAGCGAGGCGAAGGACACCCCTTTCATTACTCCCAGAACGCGCAGATCCACCAGAAACACCACGCCCATCAAGAGGCTCAGGCCGACGAAATGCAAGGTTTCGCAAGTGGGCCACATCCAAGGGGTCTCCGTAACGAACGATCCCACTCTGCGCGCCAGAGCGCCCTCCGAGGTAACTGTTTCCTGGCCGGCCCGGATCTCCGCGTGGCGAATTTCGCCGCCGATATTAGAGGCGCGCGCCATCAACACCAAGGTCACGAGCGTCAGCACCAGGATCACCGCCAGGTTCCATCTCGGCACGCGCGCCAGGCGGCGGAATTGCCATAATCCCAGCCAGGCGAACGCGCCCAGGATTTCCATAAACGCCGTCGCCTCTAAAGCCACTCCCTCATGGGTTTCTATCAGCGATTTCGACAGGTCCTTCTGGGACGCAAGGGCTTGCTGGGCGCCATTTCCGCTCATATAGGTGGGGATGGAGAGGAGGGCGATTCCCAGCAGGACAACCAGGCTGGCTCGCTTCAGATCATCACTGTTCGTGATGAGGGAAATCAAAAACAAACCGCCGCCAATGATCGTACCGATCACCGGAAAGTGATTCAGTAAAAGATGGATGTGTGCTAAGTCCATATTATTTTCTAGCCACTCGGTGACTCAACGCCGATCGACTACTATAACACCTGGAATCTTTTTTAAGGAACGCCGAGTGGCGGTCTATGGTATCGTCACCGATCGGACCGATTCCGAAGTCCTGCCGCCATCTCTAAGGGTCACTTCCAAGCGGATGCTCACGTCGTTTGTCTTGGGCGTGTACGCCACAAACTCCTCTGGAAACCGGCATTGGTCGAAGGGCAGTGCTTCAGTGATTCCATCGTCGGTAATCTTCAGTACGCTTCTGACGGAGTCCGTCATCGCGGCGGACGCCTTGTTCCATCGAATCTCCAGCTGATGGGAACGCAACATGACAGTCAGGCCCAGATCGTCGCCGCGCGACAATGGCGCTGTTTCGCGGCTTCGTTGAAACGCTCCCACCATGATGATCGCGAGCGCCATGGTGGGAACCAGCCGCAACCATCGGCCAGCTTCCTCGGACTCGGGAACCCGTATAGCCGGCTTCCGGGGAGACACAGCCGGGACTACGGGGTCGGGTTGCCGCCAATTTGGATGCTCGCTAACCAACCGGCCGGCACTCTTCATCACTCCTTGCCGATCGCGCCACAATTCTTCGTTGATCTCGTCGTTGGCCTGATTCAGCCGCGTGAATCCCCGTTTTGCGGCCCAGGCATAGAAAGCCGCGCGGTCGGATTCCCGGAGTGTTTCCGCCTTCGGAATCTTACGTGAATCGTCTGCCATCGTCAGCCCAGAACAGGAAGTGTCTCCCATGTTGCAACGGCTTGCGGCGCACGGTCAATAACAATTCGGGGTCCACGGGGCCCGGATTGTACCGTCAGTACTGCGTCGTCCAGAGCCTGGATTTTGTGCCCGACCGGCCAGACAGCGCCTCTTGGCGTGGAACTGGGCCCTAAGCCGGGCCATTGATATGTATTTCGCATCATATGTACTACATGTCATATTATGAGGGTGAGCTGGGTTGTTGAGATATACGCTGAACGACTCGCGCTACACAAACATGAAAGAGCTACGGTTCAGTGTGGCGGATGACGAGTGGAATGGCCTTTGCTTTCGATACGAAGCGCAAGGCCGATGATCGGTTCGACGCTCACCTGGCCCGGCTGAAAAAGGGAAGGAAATAACCATGCCTACAAACGTGGATGACATCATCAGAAAGCTGAGCCCCGCCCAACGCAAGAAGGTCGAGACCCGCGCCGCTCAGTTGATCGCGGAGGAGATGACGCTGCGGGAACTGCGGCACGCGCGCAAGCTCACGCAGGTCCGGATGGCGAAAGCTCTCGGGATTACCCAGGACAGCATTTCGCGGCTCGAAAAGCGCAGCGATCTGTTGCTCTCCACACTGCGGAAAACAGTCCAGGCGATGGGCGGCAACCTCTCGCTGGTGGTGGAATTCCCTGACCGCGCGCCTGTCGTGTTGGCGGGCATCGCCGAGGAGCAGCCCACGCCAATGTCATCCGGCCCGCAAGCAGGACGCGCAGGCTTAAAAAGGCGGCTAAGTTCTCGCGGAACCGCAAGCGTTAGTTTAGGCGTGATGTCGAGCCGCAAACGCGGCGGGGCTTAATGAGCCTGTGCGCCACGAAAAAATGCGCTACGGTTTTTAGTTCGATGTTTCGCTGGGAGACACGCAGCCACGGCCTCGCGCTGACGATGCTTGTCGGCACTCCAATGGACTGGGACGGAGTTCACCCGTTGTGGCGTTACGCTTCCCATGCGCGCGGCGCGAACGTGACCTCCGGCCTGCCCCGTGATAACTTCATATGGGACGAAAAACATGTTGAAAGCGAGGGCACGACGGATGCACCGTAATGCAGGCACATTGTATTTCCTGGTACTTACTCTTGCCGGACTCGGCGGTTGCTCCAGACAGCCCTCCGGCAAAGCAACCGAGAAAGCTGCGGCCGCACCAGACAAGATCCAGGGAAAGGCGCAGATAGCCCAGAATGAGACTAACGAAATCGACGCAGCTCTGAACGCGGATGGGCCTTCTGTCTACCTGGTGGAGGGCATGCACCGCTATCGCCTGTTCTTCAAGAAGCCGATTCAGGTGGACCCCGGAAAGGAGTACAGTGCCGAGGGCGTCAATGCACAAAAAATGATTGACGAAATCGGCGATCCCGACCAAGGTAAGAACGGTTATCCGCTGGAATCGAGCTGCAACAGCGTCGTCAGGAAGGCCTGGCCCGAGCTGGGGTTTGACGTAGTGGATTCGCATACCACCACGCTGCGCACCAGGGTGAGACGCTATCCCGCCAGGCCCGTTTTTCTGGTGACGCAGCTCCTGCCCGTTACCGCGAAGGCGAACGGCGCCGATAAACAGGCGGAGGATGAGGACCTGCCGGAAATTGCTGTCCCGGCGGATAAACAGCGCGCCCTTCTGATTGAGGGACCGGCCACTCTGCCAGCACCCCTTTGGGAGCCTGCGGCGGGTACGGTCAGTTGCAAGGTCTCCATCAGCGCGGGGAAAGTTTCCGAGCTCGACACCGGGGCGCAACTCTGTGAGAGTGTGCCATGGTCTCAGTTTCGTTATCAGCCTACGCTCAAGGCCGGCCATCCCGTCAAAGTGAAAACCGAGGTGGAAGTGCACTTCGAGCCGCGCAAGTAAGAGCGTCGGCGCACGCTCACATCTTCAGCCTGATCCAGGCTGGAGCGTGATCACTCGCGTTGTCTTCTCCTCGCACCCAGCGATCGACGCCCGCTTCCACTAACAGCGCAGCCAGCTGAGGCGACAGCAGCAAATGGTCGAGGCGCATCCCCTTGTCTGCCTGCCACCTCTCGAATTTGTAGTCCCAGAAAGTCCAAAGCGGTCCCGACGGATGGAGCGTCCTAAGAGCGTCCGTCCAGCCTTGGCGTAGCAGCCGCTCGAACGCTTCAAGGCTGGCGGGCTGCACCAGTGCATTTTTGTCCAACGATCGAGTTGGGTAGATATCCTGCGGGGTTGGCACCACGTTGTAATCGCCAGCCAGAATCACCGGCACCCCCGCCGCCATCAGCTCGTTCGCATGGACGATTAACCGTTCGAACCAAGCCAATTTATAAGCGAACTTCGGCCCTGGTTGAGGATTCCCGTTGGGCAGGTAGAGGCACGCGATGACAACGCCAGCCACGGCGGCTTCCGCATACCGGGCCTGATGGTCGTTCCCATCGCCTGGAAGCTCCGATCGAATCAGGATGGGCTGTTGTTCGCGGGCCAGGATCGCGACGCCGTTCCAAGAACGCTCACCCACCCAGACGGCTTCATATCCGGCGGATCGAAGAGCGTCGGCTGGAAAGAAGCGCTGCTCGGTCTTGAGTTCCTGCAGGCATACCACCTCAGGCTGCTCTTTTTCAAGCCAAAACAAAAGGTTTTGAAGCCGCTTATTAATGTTGTTGATGTTGAACGTCGCAATCTTCATGCGGCGCCAAATGGTTATAGCGTGGAGCCGCCGGTCTGCGCGTGCGATGCCCGGTCCAGTTTTTCCTGGTCTTCCACGCAATACGCCGCCCACGGAACGGCCTCCAGCCGTGCCACGGGAATCTGCTTACCACAAGTGTTGCACTTGCCGTATGTCCCGTCTTCAATGCGCTTCAAGGCGTCCCGCACTTGCATCAAGGTCTCGGAAGCCAGGCTTCCCTCTTCCAGGGATTCCGATGTGCTTTGTGCCGACGTTGCGTCATCGATGGGATCTCTGACCTCAGCTTCGCCCGCCCCGCGCGCTTCCGCTTCCAATTGCGCGACCTCCGCGAGCAGTTCGCGTTCTTTGACTTGCAGCAGATCTTTGAAGTGTGCGGTGTTCATGGCAATTTGAGTATACGCGCTGGCTGGTTGGAGCGCCTCATCAAAAGTCTCTTTCACTCCGTCCCAAAACTTCTTGCTGAAAAGTTCCTTCATGGAATGCCACGCAGCGTTTAGCGCACACCCAGCATAGCGAAGAAGAAGGCTTCCACATCGGCTTCCTCGGCGATGACTTCGCTCAGGGCAGTGCCAATGCCGTGTCCGGCGCTATCGGTTGTGCGGAGCAGCACCGGGTTCTTGGTGCCGCTGGCCTGCAGGCGCGCGGTCATCTTTCTGGAGTTCAGGGGTTCTACCCGAGGGTCGTTAGCGCCCGTCAGGAACAGGACTGGCGGGTATTGCGTGCCGTCCACAACATGATGGTAAGGCGAATACGCGTAGAGGGCGCGGAACTGGTCGGCCTCCTTGACGGTTCCAAACTCGGTGACGTTGAAGGCGCCGTTGGGAGACAGTTCCACGCGCAACATGTCGTGAATGCCCACGTGCGCCACAACCGCGCCGAACATGTCCGGATGTTGGGTCAGGGCCGCTCCCATCAGCAATCCGCCGTTGCTGCCGCCTTCGATCCCGAGGTGAGCGCGGCTGGTGTAGCCATGCTCGGTCAGCCACTGGGCTGCGGCCGCGAAGTCGTCAAACACATTCTGTTTTTTCGTGAGCATGCCGGCGCGATGCCAGGCTTCGCCGAACTCGCCGCCGCCTCGCAGATTGGCGAAGACATAAACCATGCCGTGATCGAGCATCGGCCGCAGCTGAACGTCATATTCCGGCGAAATACTGATTCCATATCCGCCGTATCCATACAGAACCACCCGATTGTTGCCATCGAGCTTGGTGCCCTTGCGCCGGATGATGTTGAGCGGCACCTTGGTGCCATCTTTTGAAACGGCGAATTCGCGAACCACTTCCGTGTCGTCGAAGTTGGCTACGCTCGATTGGCGCAAGCGAGTGATCATGAGCTTCTTGGCCAATGAGTCGAAGCGATACCAGGCGGGGGGCACGAGCCAGGTCTCGGCGGCTACCAAAACATCATCGCCGGCCAGTTTCGCAAGCTCCATAACGGAGCAGGAGTCCGGAAGCGACATTCTCCCGAGAGCAGCGCCCGAGGCATCAAAGACGCGCACCTCGATGGGGCCACCAGCCTGGTCGATGACATACAAACGGTGGGCGGTGGCAACCAGGTCCTGGATGGCGACCTTGCTTTCCGGAACAATTGTGCGTGCCTCCGTTAAATGCGGATGAGACAGATCGAGGCGCAGAATTTTGCCCATCGGCGCGTCTTGGTGTGAGACCAGGTACAGCGCTCCGGAGGACCCGAACGCAGTGCTCCTGATCTCGTCGGCCAGGCTGGTAAGTTGTACCCAGTTGCCGGCGCCAGGCGCAAGAAGATAGTGGGCGTACTCGCCGCCATCGCCGTTTCCCATTTGGGCGAGTATGTAACGGCCGTCCTCTGACGTCGAAAGCAGGATCTCGGCGATGCGGGGAAAATCCTTGCCCAAGGAATAAGTATCCTGATTGGGAGCCGTGCCGAGTTTATGAAACCAGACCTGCTGGTAGAAACCCAGGTCGGCTGCAGGACGCTCGCCTGATCGTGGATAGCGCGTGTAGTAGAAGCCGGTGCCATCGGCGTTCCATGCCAGGCTGCCACCCGCGGTGCCGCCGTTCACGCGCGGGATCACGTCGGGGAGCGGCTGGCCTGTGACAACGTCATACACGTGCACATCGCCCTCTTCGCTTCCACCATGCGAAATGGAAACAGCGACGCGCTTTCCGTCGTGGGACGGCTCGTAGAAGTCGATCTCGGCGCCGCCTTTCGCGTCGAGCAGATTTGGATCGAAAATCGCTTTTTCAGATCCGGGCTCGTCGGCGGAGCGTAAATAAACCAGAATGGGCTGTTCCTTCGGGGGTTGCGTCTTGAGGGCGAACAGCGCTCCGCCCCGATAAGAAAGGCTTGACCAGAACGGCGACGGATTGCGATGCAGTTCGGAAAGCCGTGAGAAGAGCGCCGCACGGGAGGGGATCGCATCCAGAAAGTGGCGGGCAGCAGCGTTTTGTCCATCGCTCCAGGCCTTCACCGCTGGGTCGGAATCGTTTTCGAGCCAGCGGTAATCGTCCGTGACTTTCACGCCATGATAGGTGTCGATGACCGGTCTCTTGGGAGTGGGTGGCGGCTGGGCGAATGCCAGGCCAAGGCAGGTGAAAAAGGCAGGTCCGGAGAAGGCTGCGCAACGCATTTTCCTATTAGATCCCATTATTCTTTGAAGGGAGATTCTTCCTGTTCAGACTATCGCAACGGCGGCGTTGACACTGGGGCGCGGCGGTGCTGAGTGGCCTGCTCGTATGCATACGCATACTGGATCAACTGCGCTTCGGACCAGGCCCGGCCATAAAACGTAATTCCCGCCGGCAGCGTACCTCCGCGCGAGTAGCCCATCGGAACGTTGATGGCCGGGAAACCGGTGGTCGGAGAGAACACCTGGCTGTTGTCCCCAGCAGGAGTATTGAGATCGCCGATCAAGCGCGGTGGATTGCTCCAGGTCGGATAAACGAATGCGTCGAGCTTGAGGCGGTCCATGGTCTTCAGCACGGCATCGCCGAACTGCTGACGATAGGCTGCGTCCGCTTTGCAAGCGTCCGAATCAGGGCCATTCGAAGGGCCATTCTCCGCATCCTCCAGACGCTTTTGCACCGAAGGATGGAATTTGCCGGACTTCAGAATCGCAGTCAGATCGGCGAAAGGAACCAGGCCCGCACGCTCTCCCAGAAATTGATTGAGGTCGTGTTTGAACCCCATGCATGGGGCGACGCCGGGCTGGCGCTTCACCGTCTCAAGCCCCTCCACTTTTGCTGGGTCGACAATCGCCGCACCCGCGCCCCGCAGCTCTCCCAGTGCCGACTGGAAAATCCTCAGAATTTCCGGGTCGCTCGATTCTCTTTGATACGCTTCATGCAACACGCCGATGACAGCGCCGCGCAGCGCGTTCTTATCGAGCGCCCGGCTGTAATCGGGCGCCGGGTGTCCCTGCGCGGCAGCCGTCGCCGCGTCTCTTGGATCTTCCGCCGCGATAACCTGGAAAACTTTCACTGCGTCTTCCATGGTTCGCGCGATCGGCCCCGCAATATCCGCGCGCAGGTTCAAAGGGAACACACCCGCGCGGCTGGTGCGCCCCATCGTCGAGCGGATTCCCGCCAGCGCCTGATGCGATGCCGGCCCACGAATGGAATCGCCCGTGTCGCTGCCGAGCCCCACCAGTCCGAAGCTCGCCGCGATGGCCGCCGCAGTGCCTCCGCTCGAGCCTGCTGTCGAGCGATCCAACGCGTAAGGATTCCTGGTGTACCCAGGCAAGATAGAACTCACCGTCTCCACCGGGCTGAACGCCCACTCGGCCATATTCGACTTGGCCAGCACGATGGCGCCCGCCGCCTTCACCAGCGCCACTTGTGTCGCGTCTTCCTTGGGAAGGTAACCCGCAAACGCCAAGGCCCCATCCGAGGTCTGTAAACCCACGGTTTCGAAGTTGTCCTTCACGATCATCGGCACACAATGCAATGCTCCGGTCAGACCGCTCGAAGAAAACCGCCGATCCAATTCCGCGGCTTCTTTGTCCGCTTCAGGATTGATGGTGACGATGGCGTTAATCGCAGGGCCATTCTTGTCGTAAGTGTGAATGCGGCGGATATAGGCGTCAACCAATTCACGGCACGTGAGCCGTCCGCTTCGCATCGCCTCGTGAACCTGCCCGATGGTTGCCTCTTCTACTTCAAAAGGTGGCGTCGTCTGCGCTCGCGCCGCCGTTGTGATGGCCGAAAACACAGCCGGCCAGACTACCAGCCAAGTGAGATATTTGCCGGCAAAATCCATGCGGTTGGAGAGATTCTAACGCAAAGTCAGGCGTCTTGACAAACTATCACATTAGATATATTCTAATTCTGTCATGGACGCCGAGGCGATTAAACAGTCCTTGGAGGGCGGCGGTTTGAGGTGCACTCCGCAGCGCTATAGCGTGATGGCATTCTTGATGAAACACGCCGGGCATCCCACGGCCGCGGAGATCTTCCAAGGCGTGAACCGCCTGGATCCGCGTTCTTCAAGGGCCACAACCTATAACAATCTGCGGGATTTGGTGCAGGCAGGTTTGGTGCGTGAAGTGGCCGTCGAGGGCCGCGCCGCGCGATTCGATGCGAAAGGTATGCGGCATCACCACTTCATCTGCGACCGGTGCGGCAATGTGGAGGACATGGAGTGGTACAACGTGCCGCGGCCTGCCTCGGGCTCGCTCGGCAAGCGTATTCTTCGCGAATGCGAACTCATTTTCCGGGGGCTCTGCGCGAAGTGCGCTCCGAGGCACGCTTCCCGTTAACGTCTCTTGATCAATTCAAAAGAAAAATAAAAACAAGGAAGATAAACACATGGAGCAAAATCTCAGCACTGCGACTGGGGCGGTTGACCCCGAAAAAGAAGAACAGAATATCTTACCCGACGCCAAGTGCCCGGTAGTGCACGGCGGCCCTCGCAGACACACGGTGGCAGGGGCCCCAACCAATGCGGGCTGGTGGCCGAATCAACTGAATTTGAAGATCCTGCATCAGCACTCCCCCCTGTCCGATCCGATGGGCGAGGAGTTCAATTACGCCCGGGAATTTAAGAGCCTTGATCTGGATGCCGTCGTCAAGGACCTGCATGCCTTGATGACAACGTCGCAGCCCTGGTGGCCGGCCGACTTCGGGCACTATGGTCCGCTCTTCATTCGTATGGCGTGGCACAGCGCCGGCACCTACCGGATTGGCGACGGCCGCGGCGGCGCGGGCTACGGCACACAACGTTTTGCGCCCCTTAATAGCTGGCCGGACAATGCCAGTCTCGATAAGGCTCGCCGGCTGCTCTGGCCGATCAAGCAGAAGTATGGCCGCAAGATCTCCTGGGCCGATCTTATGATTCTCGCTGGCAACGTCGCGTTAGAGTCCATGGGGTTCAAGACCTTCGGTTTCGGCGGCGGGCGCGAGGATGTCTGGGAGCCTTCCGAAGACATTTTCTGGGGGCCTGAAGGCAAGTGGCTGGCTGACGAGCGCTACAGAGGCGATCGTGAACTCGACAATCCTCTGGCGGCTGTTCAGATGGGCCTGATTTATGTGAACCCGGAAGGTCCCAACGGAAAGCCGGATCCACTCGCAGCGGCGCGGGATATCCGTGAGACGTTCGCGCGCATGGCGATGAATGACGAGGAAACAGTGGCTCTCATTGCCGGCGGGCACACCTTCGGCAAGACGCACGGCGCTGCCGATGCGGGCAAATTTGTCGGCCCCGAGCCCGAGGGTTCGCCAATTGAGCAGCAAGGCCTGGGTTGGAAAAATACGTATGGCAGCGGCGTAGGCGCCGATGCAATCACCAGCGGCATCGAGGTGATATGGACCACCACGCCAGTGAAGTGGAGCAACAACTTCCTGGAAAATCTGTACAAGTATGAGTGGGAGCTGGTGAAGAGCCCAGCCGGTGCGCATCAGTGGGCTCCCAAGAACGGCGCGGCGAATGGTACCGTTCCCGACCCACACGATCCCTCGAAGCGCCGTACCCCCGGGATGCTCACCACTGATCTGGCTCTGAAGCTCGACCCGATCTATGCGCCCATCTCGAAGCGCTTCCACGACCATCCGGAGCAGTTGGCGGACGCCTTCGGCAAGGCTTGGTTTAAGCTAACGCACCGCGACATGGGCCCTCGGTCTCGCTACCTTGGCTCGCTCGTTCCTGCCGAGCCCCAGTTATGGCAAGACCCTGTTCCCGCGGTGGATCATGCATTAATCGGGGAGCAGGATGCCACCGCTCTGAAGGCCAAGATCCTCGCATCCGGACTGTCCATCTCTCAACTGGTCTCCACTGCCTGGGCTTCGGCGGCCTCGTTCCGCGGCTCCGACAAGCGCGGTGGGGCCAATGGGGCGCGCGTTCGCCTGGCTCCGCAAAAGGATTGGGAAGTCAACCAGCCGGCCGCACTGGCCAAGGTTCTCCAGAAGCTGGAGGCGATCCAAAAGGAGTTCAATAGCACCGGCAAAAAAGTCTCGCTGGCGGACCTGATCGTTCTGGGTGGCGACGCGGCCATCGAAGAAGCCGCGAAAAAGGCCGGGCACAATGTGAAGATTCCTTTCTCGCCGGGACGCACGGACGCTTCCGAGGCGCAGACCGATGTGCACTCCTTTGCCGTAATGGAGCCGGCCGCTGACGGGTTCCGCAACTACCTCCGGAGTGCGCAAAAAGAACCGGCGGAAGAGTTGCTCGTGGATCGGGCGCAGTTGCTGAAGCTCTCTGCTCCTGAGATGACGGTTCTGGTCGGAGGCATGCGTGCGCTGAATGCGAACTTCGGACAATCCAAGCACGGCATCTTCACCAAGCGGCCCGAAACGCTGACGAATGATTTCTTCGTCAACCTGCTCGACATGAATACGACGTGGCAGCCGTCCTCGTCCGATGGCGTGTTTGAGGGGCGGGATCGCGCGACGGGCGAAGTGAAGTGGACCGGGACCCGTGTCGACCTGGTCTTCGGTTCCAACTCCCAACTCCGGGCCATCGCCGAAGTCTATGCATGTAGCGACTCGAAAGAGGCGTTTGTGAAAGACTTCGCGGCCGCGTGGACCAAGGTGATGAACGCCGATCGCTACGACCTTAGCTGAGCCCGGCCGTCCAGAACATCCCGCTGCGGCGAGAGCAATTGGATTGTGATTGCCGCGGCGGGAGCAAGATAGACGAACGTCACCCAAACCCACATCAAAGCGCCGGCGAACTCCTGGTCGCCGAGAGGTGAAATATCGAAGAGCCGATGTGCGGAAGCATAGTTGGGATAGACCACGCGGTCGCAAAACGTGAGAAACGCGGAAAGTGCGTCGCAAGGCAAGGTAGCCAGGAATAAGTAAAGAGGAATGTGCCAGCGTGCGCTGGCGGGCGAGGGTTGGTCTCGCAACGCCTGGATCACTGGTGACCAGAATAAAAGCCCGGCGGCGAGAAAACTGGCCTGTTCGAAGGCGTGCCAGTACGGCGAGCTCATGCCCAGTTCAAACAGCGCGGGAACGTGCCATGCGATCACCACGCCGGTCCCGGCAAGCCAGCAAAACGCCGGGCGTATCGCTTTGCTCATGGACCGCAATGCAGGTACTCCAAGAAGAATCAGCGGAGCTGAAACTGTCATCAAGAGAAGATGCTGCGCCATGTGAGCGGCGAGCAGATGATGATCCAGCTCGGCGAGCGGAGACCCGACCGCCACCCATAGCGCAATGAGGCCACCCAGCAACGCCGCAACCTGCCGTCCCGAGCGTGCCTGGACTTCAATTGGCATGGTTGTCGCGCGAAGCGTCATGCGCCGGCGCGAGCCCGGCCGGATGCAGCGTCTCAAGGAACGCCACCAGCGCGGTGGTCTCTGGAGGGCTCAAGTTCTTTCCATAAGCCGGCATGTTGCCGCCGCCCTGAATCACTTGCCGGATCAGTTGATCCTGGGTGAGTTGGACGGCCACTCGATCCAGCTCCGGTCCGCGTTGCCCTCCCGAGCCACCCAGAGCGTGGCAGTTGTGGCACTGCTTGGCTTGAAAAACCAGCGCACCTTGGCGCTCCAGAGCCGTACGCCCTTTCAGGTATTGCGTTGGAATCGGCTCACCGCTCCAGGCGTCCATCACCGGGCTCCACGGTGCAATGCCGGCTAAATGAGTGAAGGTACCGAGCGCCACCGCTGACAAAAGAATCGTAAGAACTGCGATGGGCCGCCGCTTCCAACTTTTCTCGCCTTCGCCAGAGAAAAATGGAAGGGCCAAAAGCACGCCGAGCGCGATTACAGGACCAATCAACAATGCCGGAGTTTCCATCGACGGCGGAAGCAGCGACAGCACCGCATAGAGCCACAGGAAAAAATAATCCGGCCGAGGCACGGTCTGGATGATGGTGGGGTCGGGCTGCCCGCTCGGTCCAAACGGGCCGAAATAAATTGCGCAGAGGGCGACCGCGAGAAGAATAAAGCCGGAGAAGAACATGTCCTTCGCGATCGCTCCAGGCACAAACGGGACGCCGTCCCTTTCCGTCAGCTCGTGATACTCCTTGATATACGTCGCGCGCCGAACGATGCGTCCCGGCATCGGCCATTCGTTAATTCCGAGCTTGAGCACCAGCAACAGATGCACGCCAACGAATGAGAGCAGCAAGCCTGGGATCACGAATACATGCAAGGCGAAGAAACGTGAGAGCGTAGCGCCCGCGATGATGGGGCCGCCCAATAAGAGGTTCACGATCCATGGACCCAGCACCGGTATGCGGCTGGAAATGGATGCTCCGATGCCCAGTCCCCAATAGGCGTCCTGATCGAATCGAAGCACCTGGCCGGTGAAGGCCATTCCGAGAGTGAAGAGCAGCAGAAAAATGCCGATGACCCAAGTGAGCTCGCGGGGAAATTTATAGGCTCCGAACAGGAACACCTGGATCATGTGGATCAGGACGATTGCGACCATGAAATTCGAGCCCCAGCCGTGCAGAGCCCGGATGAACCAGCCGAGTGACACCTGGTGATTGAGAACTTGAAGACTGTTCCAGGCCTCGCCCGCGGAAGGCACGTAAAGCAGCGCCAGCAGAATTCCAGTGACGATCTGAAGCAGGAACACCATGAGCGCGGCGCTGCCAAAGACGTAAGCCCAGCTCGCGCTCCGGCTCGGGACACGATGCTCCATCGTCTCGTGGATGGGCTTCGAAATCTGAAGGCGCGCCTCGAACCAGGCGCCAACCTCTTTGATTAAGCGCATGGCGACTTACCGCCTGAGATGTTGATAAGACGCGAAGTGGGAGCGCCAGTGGTGGGCATCTCGCCCGCTTGAATCAACAGATTCCCCTGCTCCACCTTGTAGCGATATTCAAACAGGCCGCGCTCGGGAGGCCCGGAAGCGCGCGAACCATCTGAATAGTAGACGCCCCCGTGGCACGGGCACATGAACAGGCCAGACTGCGGGAACCACCGGACTGGACATCCCAGGTGCGCACAATTAATCGCAAAGACCTGGAATTTCTCACCCGCCACGCGACGCACCCAACAGGGAATATTCGCAGTCTCTCCGTCGGATGGGTGGGCGGACGCGCTTCGATAGGTAGCCAGGCGCGTCTGGCCCTCCGGAAACTCAGTAAGCCCGCCCAGCGAGAGCCAGGAATCATATCCTGACTTTTCTTCGCGAATCACGGGTGAGAGAAGATAGCGTACGATCGGCACCGCCAAAAGGACGCCAATGATGCCGTTGAACAGCAGCCCGATCTTCACCAACACTCCACGTCTCGAAAGCCCCTCACGCGCAGTCATCGAATTCCTCCTTCTATCCGCAGCGCGCTGGAATATGGTTGGCCTGGGAACTGCGCCCGCTGCGCGACCATCCAGGCGACAACATCGGAGACTTCCTCGGGCGACATCGGGTGTCCAGGGATGTCGCCGCGCCAATCGGGAGCGCCCAATTCCGGCCTGCCAACAATCACCGTGGTGCGAAGGTCCTGGTCGCTCACCAACCCCAAATACGAGGCATCCACAATCGAGGAGGCGCGCTTGCTTCCGCGGCCATCTGCGCCATGACATGCCGAACAATAAGCCATATAGGCGGTTGCTCCGCGCTTCGCATCACCGGGAGTTCCGGCGGCATAGGGTGGCGCGGCATAGGGTGGCGCAATCGAGCCGCTCAGTGCATCCGGCTTCGCCCAGCGGGTTCGAATTCCATGCACGATGACATTAATTTGCTCGTCGGTCAGCGCCCCGCCAGAATGCTGAGCAAACGCCGGCATCGAAGTTCCCGCAACTCCGTCGGATGTTACGCGCCCTATGGCGCTATCGTCCGCAATGGCGAGATAAACAGGATCGCCAATTCCGATTGCGGCGCCACCCTTTCCCTCGGCGCCGTGGCATCCCGAACAATTTCTGGCGTAGAGAAAATTGAAGTCCATAATTTTGTCCGGCGGAATCACCTGGGCATCCACGGGATGGCGAGTGCCACACGCGCTGGTGATGGCGAGCGATGCCGCGAAAAGTACAGCCCCGTATTTCACGGCGTTTGGTCCTCACTGCCGCCTTCGTTCCGCATTCCAGAAGCCTCCATGCCCGAGCGGAAAGCCAGCGGTGCGTGCTGCCAGGTGCGTATGCGTTCCTGCCGGGAAACCACGATCCCCGCAACAATCCCAAATGCGACTTGCGAAACCACGAACCAGGTCCAGTGGATCCGCTCATTGAGCACCGGATTCACAATGCCGAGAATGCTGTGAAGCAATCCGGTCCAAAAAATCGGCGCGATGAAACCTCCCAGCAGGATCGGGCGCCTGGGAAGCATGGGCAGCATGGCGCCGTAGAGCAGACCCACTAGCAGCGATGTGATGAGGTGAATGGGTATCGCGATCAGAAAAACGCTCAGATTGAATGCGGCGATCTTCGCCGTGGTGTCCGTCATATTAGCCGGCAGAAAGCCCGCGGCCAAGAGATTGACCGGGTACCAAATGCCGTTCCCGCTCAGAAGACCGTATAGCATGGCCACCAGCGCCATCGCCACGCTGCCCGCCAGACCACCCTTGATGCCCGCGGTCACCGGATAAATTTCGAGCGGCAAGTACGCTCGCTGTAATTCGTGCGCCACCGCCATGCGGACCACACCGGGCCTCGCGGTGGTCACTAACGGCACTCCCGGCGTCACCGGCAACGTCTCGTGTGCCTCGTGCGGCAAGACATCGCGAAACCACCCCACGGCGCCGGCCATAGCGATGAACGCCCCCAGCACGCTGACCGCTCCACTGGTTACCATTCCCGCGAACAGCAGGGTGATTCCGAACGCAAGCGCGATCGGCCAGGCCGTTGGCGCCGGTGTTTCCACCGTGTCCGGTGCAATTTCTTCGGGCTGGTTCGTCAACTCAACTGCCATACCTTTCTCCCCTAGCGACCGATAATGTAAACCACGGTAAACACCACCACCCACACCACATCCACGAAGTGCCAGTACATCGACAAGACGTCGGCGCGATCGGCATGCTGCGTTTTGACGTCGCGGCGGACGGTGAAAATCAATACCGTCAGAAGTGCCAGCAATCCGACCGTTACGTGAAACGCGTGCAACCCCACCAGAGAGTAGTAAGTAGTCCCGAACAAATTGCTTTGGATGGTGAACCCCTCGTCATGAATCAGATGGCTCCACTCGCGAAATGTGCCGGCCAGGAAGACTGCGCCCAGCACGAAAGTCAGAAGCCACCATAGCGTGAACGATCCCACTCTTCCGCTACGCAAGAACTTCACGGCGAGATGAATGGTCAGGCTGCTCGAAAGCAGGCAGATCGTCAAAAAGATCGGGACATGCAGCACATCCTGCGGCTGCGGCCCGGTGAGGCTCTTACCGATGTAATAGATATAGGCGACCACGAAGATGGTGAAAATCGCCGTCTCGGCAATAATCAAGCAGTACATGGCCACGGGCCCACGCGCGGGAAGGCTCCAGGGGATATTGCTCTCGGGAACTGTTGTGGACGCTGCGCTCATAGAATTACTCGTACCGCCAGTCTGGATCTTCCGGATGCTTCAGGTCCCACAGCGGCCGGCGGCTCTTGACCTCCGGGAGAACCGCGAAGTTGTACGCCGGCGGCGGCGAACTAGTAGACCATTCGAGCGTCCACGCATCCCAGGGATCGCTCCCGGCGATTGCACCACGGAAGTAAGACCACAGCAGGTTGCCGACAAAAACCAGGACGCCGGCGGCCTGAAAGAACACACCGATCGTCACGATGAGATTCCAACTGTCCCAGCCGCGCCCCGGCTCATAGGTATAGATCCGGCGAGGCATCCCGAGAATGCCGGGAATGTGCATGAAATCGAACGTCAGATGGAACCCGATAGTGAAAAGCCAGAAATGCAGTTGGCCGAGTCTCTCGTTGTACATTCTTCCGGACACCTTCGGGTACCAATAGTAGAAAGCGGCAAAGAGCCCAAAAAGAATGGCGCCCACGATCACGTAGTGAAAGTGCGCGACCACAAAGTACGATGCGGTGAGTTGCCAGTCGAAAGGCGCCGCGGCCAACATCACTCCGGTCAAGCCGGCGGTCAGGAACTGAAACAGAAATGCGATGCAAAACAGCATCGGAACCCTGAAGTGAATCTGTCCTCCCCACATGGTGGCGAGCCAGTTGAAAATCTTGATTCCGGTGGGAACGGCAATAGCCATCGTGGACAACACAAAGAACGTGTTTCCAGCCGACGTCATGCCGACCGTGAACATGTGGTGAGCCCAGACGCTCATGCTGATAAAACCGATGCCCACCGTGGCCGCCACCATGATGGGGTAACCGAAGATCGCTTTGCGGGAGAAAACGGGAACGACTTCCGAAACAACTGCAAACGCCGGGATCACGAGCACATACACTTCCGGATGTCCGAAGACCCAGAAGAAGTGCATCCACATTACGGCCGATCCTCCGGCCTGCGTATCGAAGAAGTGCCCACCCAGGTAACGGTCGATGAGCAGCATCAATTGCGCAGCCGTGAGCGGGCCGATCACCATGAGCACCAGTCCACCCATCGTAAGATTCAGCCACGCGAACAACGGCATCTTACCGAGCACCATTCCCTTGCAGCGCATACAAAGGATGGTGGCAATGATGTTGGTGGCGGTTCCGATGCTCCCGAAGCCGGAAACAAGCAGCGACAAGGTCCAGAAATCCGTGCTGTGGCCCGGCGAGAAAGTCTGTGAAGTCAGGGGCGCGTAAGCGAACCATCCCACGTCTGGAGCGCCCCCTCCGCCATACAGTCCGTCTCCGCCCAAAAAGCTGAAGTAAAGGAGCAGCCCGCCGAAGGCCGACGTCCAGAAACTAAACGCGTTGAGGCGTGGAAACGCCATATCGCGCGCGCCGATCATCAGGGGCACCAGGTAATTCGCGAATCCAAATACCAGCGGCATGGCGACGAAGAAAATCATCGTCGTGCCGTGCATGGTGAACATGCGGTTGAAAAGCTGAGGGGAGACGAAATGGTTCAGAGGACGGATCAGCTGGATCCGCATGATAGTGGCTTCGATACCCCCAATCACGAGGAACAGTAGCGCATACCCGATGTACAGCAGGCCCAGGCGCTTGTGATCGACGGTGGTCACCCATTCGTGAAGCAACGCGGTGAAAGGCGCCGGCGCGGCGTCGGTCCCAGCCAATGCGATGGATTCAGTGGACATGGTTTTTCCTAGCGAAGGGTGGCCAGATATGCCGCCACCGCGGCAGATTGCTGGACGCTCAAGCCCATGGACGGCATCTTGCTTCCGGGCTTCGTCAACTCAGGGTTGTAAATCCAGGAAATCAAGTTTCCCAGCGAGTTCTTGGCTGCGCCGGACGCGATGGTCTGACGGCTCATGAGATGCGTCAGATCCGGACCGAATCGCCCAATGGCCGCGGTACCAGCCACGGTATGGCAATTGATGCAGGCCGTGTGTTCGAAGATCTTCTGCCCCTCTGAGACCGCGCTGCTCACTCGCGCGGGCTGGCGTTGCTGTTGAATCCAGCGGTCGAAATCCTCCCGCGTGTCGACGTATACGCGCAAAAGCATCAGGGCATGCTGCGTTCCGCAATATTGCGCACACTGCCCCAGGAACAGCCCTGTCTCATGCGGGTCAACCCAAGTGCTGTTGGGGTGGTTGGGTATCAGGTCTGTCTTGCCGGCCAGGCGCGGCACCCAAAAGCTATGATCGGTATCCGCCGAAAGCAACGTCAGAAAGGTGGGGGTGGGATGTGTCGGGTCGCTTACGGGAATGTGCAATTCATTCGCCGTCACCACTCCCAACTTTGGATATCGATACTCCCACCAAAATTGGTGCCCAATGACTGTGACTTCAATTGCGTCGGGTGGCCGGACCGCGTTTTGGATGCTGGCGATGACCCGGGCTGACGCCAGGAATAGAACCACAACGATCAGCACCGGAATGACCGTCCACGCGAGTTCCAATTGACTGCTCCCGTAAACCTGGGCCGGCTCCCGCCCATCCGTGGTCTTCTTCCGGTATTTCACCAGCGAGTAGACCAGCAGGCTAAAAACAACTACGAAGACCGCCCCGGTAACCTCCAGCACGAAGACGGAAAGATCGAGGATCCACTGCGCCGGCGTGGACGCGGGAGCGAAGATGTTCGTCGGACTCAGGTAAGGAGGCACAGTATCTGACCGATGAGATGACTGCCGACCCCCAGAGAGTAACACTGATTCTTAGCCTCAAAGTTGCAAAAATGTTACCGGCCCTCGGATAATCTGTAGGGATGGCATCCACTCCCGACCGCGTGTTCGGCTTCGCCACACGCGCGTTGCACGCCGGCCAGCGGCCCGATACCGATACGGGCGCACGGGCTGTGCCCATCTACCAGACCACCTCTTACGTCTTTGAGGACACCGCGCACGCCGCGGCGCTGTTCAATCTCCAGCGCTTCGGCAATATTTATACGCGCATCATGAATCCAACCACGGCTGCGTTTGAAGAGCGCATGGCCGCACTGGAACGGGGAGTGGGCGCATTGGCCGTGGGCAGCGGGCAAGCAGCGCAATTCGTCGCATTGGTGAGTCTGCTGGGCGCCGGCGACGAGATCGTGGCCGCAAAAACCCTTTATGGCGGCACCTATACCCAGTTCGACGTCAGCTTCCGCAGGCTGGGCATCGACACCACGTTCGTCGATCCGGACGATCCGGAGAACTTCCGCCGCGCCATCACGTCACGCACCCGCGTGCTCTATGCCGAGACCATCGGCAATCCGTCCATGAACGTGCTGGACATCGCCGCGGTAGCCGCCATCGCGCGCGAGAACAATCTCCCGCTCATCGTCGACAATACCTTCGCTTCGCCCTATCTGTGCCGTCCCATCGAGCACGGCGCCGACATCGTGCTGCATTCGGCCACCAAGTTCATTGGCGGCCACGGCACGTCGATCGGCGGAGTGATCGTGGACAGCGGCAGATTCCCCTGGAACCGCGGCCGCTTCCCGCAACTTCTGGAGCCGAGCAAGGGCTATCACGGCATCCGTTTCTTTGAGACATTCGGCGACTTCGCCTACATCATGAAGGCGCGCGTGGAAGGGCTGCGCGACTTCGGTCCGGCTCTCAGTCCGTTCAATTCGTTCCTGTTTCTACAGGGACTGGAGACCTTGAAACTTCGCATGACGCAACACTCGGAGAATGCGCTGGCCGTGGCTCAATTCCTGGAGCGGCACGATCGCGTGGCTTGGGTGAACTATCCCGGATTGCCCTCCGGCCGCTATAGCGCTCTGGCGCAACGCTACCTTCCGCGCGGCGCCGGAGGCATTCTTACCTTTGGCATCCGCGGAGGCCTGGAAACCGGAAGCCGCTTCATCGAAGCTCTGCAGCTCTTCTCGCACCTGGCCAATGTCGGCGACGCCAAGAGTCTGGTGATCCATCCGGCATCCACCACGCATCAGCAATTGAATACGGAAGAAAAACTGGCGGCCGGCATTAGCGACGATCTGATCCGGCTCTCGGTCGGCCTGGAAGAGATTGACGACATCCTGTGGGATCTGGATCAAGCTTTGAGGGCCAGCGCATGAGTAGTTGTACCGTTTCGTTTGGAGATGCTTTCGGCGACGGAGTGGGTGGAAGCTCGCCCGTCAATCAGGGCCGTTTCGCCAATACCGCCTACGAGCGGCTGCGGATTCTGGAGCGCTATCGGCGGATTGCCATGGTCGGGCTCTCGTCCAATCCGTTCCGGCCCAGCCATTTCGCCGCGATTTACCTGCTCGCGGAGGGCTACGATGTGATCCCCGTGAACCCGCGGGAATCGGAAGTGCTGGGGCGCAAATGTTACCCATCACTCAGCGCCATACCCGCGCCGCCGGTCGAGATCGTCGACATTTTCCGCGATCCCTCCGCCGTCCCTGACATCGTCGAGGAAGCCATCGCCGTGGGCGCCAAGGTGGTCTGGATGCAACTCGGCGTGATCCACGACGAAGCCGCCGAACGTGCCCGCGAGGCCGGTCTCGAAGTAGTGATGGACCGCTGCATGAAAATCGAGCATGCCCGTTTCTTCGGCGGCCTCAACACCATCGGTATGAATACCGCGGTGATTAGCTCCAAGCGCCGTGTGGCGCGCCCAGGCCGCTGACACCCATGGAACCGCTAGTCGCAGCGGCCATGGCTGACGCGATTGCAGACTCCGGTATCACCCTGCCGGGAATTAACGGCGAAGCTGGAACAGCGGCCGTGTTCGCCGGCCAATGGAGTGAGCGATCCAAATCGGCGGCCACACCCTTCCAGGGAAACCGGCTTTACGAACTCTCCCAGACCGGAGAAGCTCCCGACGTCGAAGGTACGTTGCGTCGAGCAGGTCCCAAAGACCGCGGCTTGATGATTCTCTGGATCCGCGCATTCGAGCGTGAAGTGGATGAGTCTGCGAACGACACGGAACTGCGTGTGGATAGAGGGTTGGCGGCTGGACAACTGTGGCTGTGGGAGCAAAATGGAGACGCACTCTCGATGGCCGTTAGCCGGGCGCCGGTACACGGCGTGGTCCGTCTCTCCGGCGTCTACACACCTCCTGAAAAACGAAGGCACGGATACGCGGCGGCCTGCGTTCATGCTCTTTCGAAACAGGTGAGTCACGCTGGACACCGCTGCATCCTCTACACCGATCTAGGGAATCCGACATCGAATTCCATCTACAGGCGAATTGGGTATCGCGCCGTAGCCGAAGCTCTGCGCTATCGCTTTGCGTGATGCAGGCCGTCCGTACTCACAGGGAAGACGCTCGGTCAGGCAGGCCGCCGTGGACCGGGCGTGGGGCGCGGACAACATCGTCCAGTGATCGCCTGCGGTCTCCACAATGGATATTGCGCGAGCGTGTTTCGACCAGATGGACTGGAGACTCGGAAGGCCGGGTTCCCGCTCCAACGGACTGAACAGCGTCAGTTCTCCTGGATAAAACCCAGGCCGATACCGCGCCGATGCGATCAGCGCGCGGGCCGATACCTTGAGAACACTGCTAGGCACGCACTTCCAGAAGCTTCCCGCTTTCCGGATCGCCGCCGGCCAGGTATGGATGGGAGTGGCGCGCACCTTGGCTGCGAAGCGAACCAATCGATGCCGAGCAAGCGAGAGCCAGGTCCGTAGCGGCCATCTGAACGGGCTCATCATGGAATCGAAAATGCCAACCAGGCCGAGTGTGTCTCCCGACTCCCGAAGCTGCCGCGCCATTTCGAAGGCCACCAGCCCTCCGAAAGAGTAGCCGCATAGATAGTAAGGACCTTCCGGTTGATACGCCTTTACCTCTCTCAAATATTCCGCCGCCATCTGCTCCACGCTGGCGTGCGGCGACGCCTTGCCGGCCAGACCACGCGCCTGGATGCCGATAACAGCCCCGGGGTAGGTCATTCGCCGCGCCATTGGGAATAATTCCGCGACGCTCCCGCCGAGGCCATGGATGAAGAAGACCGGCGGTAAGCCCTGGCCCGCCTTTAACGCCACCAGCGGCAGGTAACGGCTGGTGCGGTGTTCTCTCAAGGCTTGGCAAAATCCGGCGAACGCCGGCGTCTCATGGATCAGGGTAAAAGGCAGCTCGAGATCCAGAGCGCGTTCGATTTCGTTTATGAACGCGATCGCCTTGAGCGAATCGCCGCCGGCGTCGAAGAAGTGGTCCTCCGGGCCGCGAATAGGCGTGTGCAAGACCTGCTGCCAGACTTGCGCCACGGTCCGCGCGATCGAATCAGCCTTCGGACTGCCTGCGGCTGCGGCGCTGACGTCGGCTCGCTCGTTTTCGACGTTGATCTCATCGAGAGCCTTGAGCGCGCGCAGGTCCAGCTTGGAACTGGGAAGCCGAGGAATGGTGTTGGCCAGATAGAAGCGTCCGGGCCGCAAAGGTGCTGGCGCCGAGCGCATGAATTCTTTCAAGTCGTCGATCAGCCCGGCGGACTCCGCATTGCGAGCGCACACATAGGCGATGAGCGTCACGCTTCCGTCCGCGCCGTTGGTTCGAGCCAGGGCTCCGGCGTCGCGCACCACGGGATGCTGGCGAAGGGCGGCTTCCACTCCTTCGAGATCCACGCGAGCGCCCCGAATCTTGACCTGCCTGTCCTTGCGGCCCATGCGCTCCAGCAGTCCGTCCGGCCTTTGGCGCACCAGGTCGCCGGTCCGAAATAGTCGCGAGTTGCTTTTCGTGCTGGCTGGGGTGCACTGTCCCGCGACCCAAAGTCCTAACGCCACGTGCGGGCTTCCCACGATCAGCTCTCCCACCTCGCCCGGCCGCGTGTTGCGTCCATACTCGTCGACCAACGCCAGGCGGTTGCCTGGAAGCGGAAAGCCGATGGGAATTCGCGGGTCGGCGGTCCGGCTGAAATCAGGTCGGAAGCGATCATGCCGGAAACAATCATGGACGAACCACTGCATCATCGGAGCTTCCGTGGCGGCATAAATCAATTGGATTCGCGACTCTCGCGCCAGCCAGCCGCGCAGCAGATCGAAATCGCTCCACAGCGTGGTGTCTCCACCCACCCGAACCAGTCTCAGAGCTTCCCCCGCCCGTCCCTCGGCGCGAGCAATCAGCGACCTCAGCAGATCCGGAAACGCGAACAGGATCGTGATGCTCTGGGCACGGATGAAACTCAGAATCTCGCGCGCCCCGGCGCGTTGCGAATCGAGGAGATGCACGCTCGCGCCGGCCAGCAGCGCGGTGATAATGTCTCGCACGCCGACGATGCTGGAAAGCGAGGCCAGCGTCAAAAACCTGTCCTCAGTGTTGATATGCGCGGCGTTTATGGATTGCGCGGCGCGCTGCAGAAGGTTCCGTTGGCTATTGACGATGCCCTTTGGCCGGCCGGTGCTCCCGGAGGTAAACACCACACATGCGGGTTGGTCCACGGCGAGTTCCGCAGGTCGCCAGCCCTTCCGCGCGGGCTGCGGCAGATCGGTCAGATGGAGCACGCACGACGTGGGCGACGCCGCTTCGATGGCTCCCAGGACATCCTCTCGCCCCAGGATCAGGGCTGGCCGCGCATCGTCCAGCACCTGGCCCAACCAGTGGACTGGATAGCGTGGGTCCAGAGCGACAAAAGGTCGCCCCGCAGCCAAGCAAGCCAGTATGGCGAGGGGAAACAGGGAACACGCCGGCAGTGCGATGCCGACTAAGTCTCCCGGTTGGGTTTGGGCCGCGATCTTCTCGGCCAGTCCGGAAAGGCCATCCCACAGTTCTGAAAAGGAGAGAGAGCTATCTGAATCCGTGACCGCGATCCGGTTTGGATGCAAGCGCGCTATGCGCTCAAAATGGGCGATGATGGGCCGATCGAGATCTTCGTCGCGAAACCTGGTGAAAACGCGGGGGGGTGGGCCGTTCCAGTCCAGCGGATACTTGCCATCCTCAAGCCACTTCAGGCTCTCGAATTCAGGCGCCGCCGCGCGAGCAAGCCTCGGCCGGCTGCGCGCCGTGCCCGTATCTGCCACTGAATTCACTGCCACTTCTCCGCGGCTGGACGTTGGAACCGCTGTCTGTAACAGTCTTACGTTCCAAGCCCTTCAATTGTTCCCGGCGCGGATGGAGGGCCCCTGATCTGGACCAATACGTGTTTGGACCGCCGCTGCTAGAAACCCGAGCGTCAGGTAAGCGACATGCTCAATTGCTTCCGCAGTCCGGAAACATGATTTGCGCTGTTTGATACAAGTATCGACGCCAATTGGCCCATTCGTGTCCGCCGGTGCTCAAGACCCAGAAATTGCGAACCCCGTATTGGTTGAATAGCGACAGGTCTCTCTGGCCGTTGTTCAAGGCAATATCGGTTTCGCCCGCCGCCATGTAAAACGGCACGCGGAACAGATCGTTGGTTTTGGGGTCCTTAAGCAGGGATGCGAAGTTCGCGTCGAACTGCTTCAGATCCTCGTCTCGAATGTGTCCCGAACTATAAACGTACAACTCACTGAAAGTGTCCAGATGAGGCAGCCCCGTGTGCATCACAACAAAACCACCCATGGACAACCCGGCCAGCGCCCGATTCTCACGGTTCGCCTTGGTACGGTAATGGCTGTCGGCATAAGGAATGATGTCCTTCAAATATTCCTCGGTGCAATCGTCGTCTTTGCCCGGCGCCGAGGGAGCGTAGTTAGCGCACTTGCTGGTGTTGGGCATCACGATGATCATTGGCTTGGCCTTGCCCGAGGCGAGCAGGTTGTCCAACACGAACTGCGCGCTGCCCCCGCGCTTCGCATCGTCCGCTGTCCAGTTGGAATCGTCTCCGCCCCCTCCGTGATTCAGATACAAGACCGGATACCTGCTGTTTGCGTTGTAATCCGGCGGCAGGTAGACGTGCAGCCGCTTGTCGGCGCCTTGATAATTTTTGTAGGTCGCTTCTTCCACTTTCCCGTGCGGGACGTCGGCCTTCGCAAAGAAGGCTGTTTCGGTGATTGCAGGCAGCGCAGGCAAGATCGGCAGCGGACAGACGCCGGCTTTCGGCGCAGGCCGGATTGGCGGACGCGGAGGCTGTGCCAGGGCCGATGCCAGGCTCACCGAGCCGAATAACCAAAGTAGCTTCTGGGCCTTCTTCATGGGATGATCCTCACCACAACGCGACGATTCTCATAGTCGGAAGCGCCGTTCGCAGCCGTCGCTTCCCCGCTCCAGTGCACCGCTGACGCCGGTGTGCCAAGTCCCTTCAACACTTGTGCCACGCGTTCCGCCCGCAACTGGGCGACTTGGGCTTTTTCGATCAGCGAATTTCCGTTCGAAAGCAGAGTGGACGCCCGGTAACCAGTGACCTCGACGGTTTGCGCTTTAGACACTCGCGCATACTCGGCGATATCCGTCAGTTGCCGCGTATTTCTGGCAAATAGAAAATCGCTATCGAAGTCGTATTCAATAACGAACTGGCGCTCGCGGAAAGGAGGTTCTGGTTTTTGGGGCGCGACAGCAGCCGTGGATACCGGAGCCTGACGCGTGGATGGTCCGGCCGGACGCTTGGCCGGGGGAGCGTCGATTCCAGGCTCGGCCGGTAGAATCGTATTGCATGCCCGGTTCACCTCGGGCATTACCGACACATGCACCGGCTTTAATGGAATTCCCCCGCAAACGCGTGGTCCCTGGGCCACCGTTCCCTCCACCAGCGCAGCGTGCAACAACTGCGGCGGATAAAACGCCGCGGTAATGTCCTGCTGGATTCCCAGAAAGTATGTTTCTCCCTGATACTCGGCGAGGAAACACGGAACGGTCTTCGTATCTCGCACCACTGGGCACGCCACAAAATTCAGTTGTTGAGCCAGGGCCGGGATCGCCAGCGTCAATAGCAATAGAAGTCGCATCACAGCACTCCCAGAAAGTTCACCAGATCCTGCTTCTCCAACTCCGTCAGCTTCATGTCGAAACGGCGATCGTAAAAATCCACCAGTTCGCGCAGCGACTTCATGGAGCCATTCGAAAAATAGGGTGCGCGTGCCGCCAGCCCGCGAAACTGCTGCATCACTATGGAGCCCACGTCGATGCAGCGTCCGGAAATCAGAGCACGCCCCGGATCGCTCGTGTAGATCACACGGCCTAGATAGGGATGCGGCGGAGCATCTTTGTCGCAGGTAATTTTGAACACAGGCAGTTCGCGCGATTCACTGTAGAACGGCGGCTCGGTCCAGGTGGGATAATTCGTTGTACCCAGATCCACCCATCCTGCCGAGAGATCCTGGCCGGTCATCTGCGCGTTATGGCAAGTGGCGCAAGTCCGCTTGAGAGGATTCCCCAAGCCGATCGAGTTGATGTGCGTCGCATCCCGCAGCCAGAATTGGCGAAACATAAAGATGTCGTTGCCGCGCGCCACCGACGCCCGGAACTCGGCCTGCGCGGATTGTCCCGGCTGCTTCCATGCATCGAACAATTGAAAAACCGGATCGTAATCGTTATCGCCCAAAACTCCCGTCCGATGTTCGGCCATGGCGCGTGGTCCAAGCGCCGGAGGGCCCCCCGCTTCCGCCAAATCTCCAGCCTTAGCATCCACAATCTGCGCCGCGTAAATCTGTCTTTCGAATTCGACCAGCCGTTCGAGCGTCGCATCGGGCACCGATTCCTTCCCTTGTTCATGCTGCAGCACGGCATTTCGCGCTTGCGACTTGAGGCTAGGCTCGCGCGCATCGGCCATGAAGTTCATGCTCACCGGCTCGCCGGTCTCTGGATCGAGATCCGCCAGACCACCCAGCTTCAAGGCGAATTGGGGATGCGGATTCGTCACGTATTTCAAGTTCGCCGCCATGCGTGGACGCCGGAAAACAGAAACGGCCGGGTGAGCGCTGTGAAGTCCGTAGCCCGCGCTGGTATTGCAGCCCGTGGGATCGCTGACCACTTCAATCGAAAACTCCGGCTTCCCTTTTTCAGGCGGCCATGGAATCGCCAACCGGATCAGCCCGCGATTCAGCAGCAAGGAGTGCGAGCTCTCCTTCTCCTGCGGAAGATCCGGGCAATTCGATCCGTCCACTGCGGCAAACAACGGATCCTTTCCTTGGGTGGCGCTCCATCTCTCGCGAATCGACGCGACCGAAATAGTCATCGCATTCCCCGGTTGATGACAAGTGACGCAAGCGCGCCCGTTGGTTCCCAGCAGTTCAAAAAATGGATGTCCCTTGGTGTTCACCGGGCCGGATGCGTTGACAATGCCCAGCCGGCCACGAGCATCGTCGAATTGAAGCTCCGCGCCAAGCATGCCGCCGGCGCCGGGTTCCATCCAGAGATATTTCGAGGCCGCTTGCACGCGCAGGGGCGCGGCCAGCAAGATCGCCAGCAGAACGCCGGCCACTGCCGCCATCTGACGAGTGGCGCGCGTCGAGTAACTCCACAGCGCCGTCACCAGCAACAGCGTCACGGCCGCGGCGCCGATGATGAAATACCAGCCCGCCACAAAGCCTCCACTCCAGTCCCGAAGCAACCCAAGCATCTGCGGTCCAAGATAGGAAAATACACCCGCCACCATGCTGACAACCCCCATCACGTTGCCGGTCTCGCGGCCGCGCAGAACGTCTGCCGCCAGAGTATAAGATTGCTGAATCCCCGCGTGCCCCAGCGCCAGCACCATCGCGGTTCCGATGCGAAATACCAGCAGATCATGCGACGTCATCGCGATCCCACCCAGCATTCCGAGACTCGCCAAAGCCGCCATCACTTTCCAGCGATGGAAGCGATCCATGAGAAACCCAAACAGCAGATTCACAAAAATGGCCAGCATAAACCCCGTGCTGATCAGATACGATGCGCCCACTTGATCTAAATGGAACAGCGCCTGCGCCGCTGACGGGACAAAGAAGTTCGCGCTCAGGCTCCCCATTCCAGCCAACCCCGAGAGTAGTGCGAGTGACCAGAGCAGAGGACTTCGGAACGCACTGGCGGAGACCGCGCCGTGTGCGGAACGCGCCTCCGCTTTTGGATCGCTGCGATAAAAAACAAGGAACACCAACGCGCCCGCCAGGGCAACGCCCACATAGGCAAGGATTCCATTTCTCCAGCCAAAATCACGCCCAATCACCCCTCCTAAAGGCGCTCCGACCACGGAAGCGAGGGACGAAACGGCCCCGAGAATTCCCATGGACGCGCCACGCACCGCGGGTGGACACGTCAGCGCAACCGCCACCATCACGCACACAAAGCAAAAGCGATATCCCGAGAGCCACACTGCGCGCGCCCCGAACGCCGTGACAAAATTTGGCGCCTGGCTCAAAGCCGCTAAACCTGCCGCAACCATCACAAGTCCCGAGGCGAGAACCACCTTCTCTCCAAAACGATTGGCGAGAAGTCCGGCCGGAACGCTCCATACGATCGACAGCAGCCCGTACATTCCCGCGAACAGCCCCATCTGCGCGAAGCTCATGTGGAACGCGCCGCGAATAGCCGGCAGCAACGGAGAGAATCCAAGGTTCGACATTTGCAGCGCCAGCATGGCGAACAGCGTCGCAACATAGGGAGCCAGCCATCGTTTCTCGCTGCTCATAGTCGTTCCAGCTGTACCGCGGCTGAGAGCACGCCCCACTCGGGCCACCGTGTCATCACCACTTCTCCCGTCAGGCCTGTCACTTTCGCGCGGCGCAGAAGTTCCTCGAGAGTCACTCGCAGCATCATGCGGCCGAGCGGCGCGCCGGCGCAGCGGTGCGGGCCCAGTCCGAAAGCAATGTGCCTGTCGATGTTGGGCCGGTTCAAAATGAACTCGTCCGGATTCTCGAACACCGCCTCGTCTCTATTTGCCGAAGCATACACCAGCGCGATCGGTTCATCCTTGAGGATTGTCCGTCCGCCGAATTCCACATCGTGCTTCGCGGTGCGGGCGAATCCGCGATACGGAGCAAACAGGCGCAGATACTCTTCCACCGCGGCCGGAATCAAATCAGGCTCCTCCCGTAATTGGCGCTCCAACTGGGGATGCTGCGCCAAGTGCACCAGAATACACCCGATCATCACGCTGGGCGCGATCATACCAACTACGATCATCTGGCGAATGGTCCCCAACACCAGGTTCTCCGGCAAGAGCTCGCCATCGTTGCCGCGCGCTTCGAGCAGAGCACTGGTTGGATCCTCCGCGGGATCCCATGGCTCCGCCTTGCGCATTTCGATGATCAGCCGGGCCAATTCATAAAGCCGCAGGCTGGTCTCCTTCACCAGATTGTCGTTCGCCTCTTGCAGCGCCTGGTTATAAATGACGCTGGTCTCTTTGATCGACATGGAGAGTTCCGGCGAAAGATGAAAGAACTCCGCAAACACATGTCCTGGGAGCTTGCGCGTAAATTCGGAACAGACCTCGCCGCCGCCCGCCTCGATGAGCGGCTCCAGCAGCCGAATGGTGATCTCGCGCACCGCCGGCTCCAGCGCTTGCATCTTTTTTTCCGTAAAGAACGGATTCAAAGCGCGGCGATACGGCGTATGATCGGGAGGATCGAAGTGCAGCGGCGGCCGCCTGCCCGTGAACGCTACCTTCGGAACCACGTTTTGAACCGACGTGATGAACGTATCCGGCTGGCGGAGTGCACTCACCACGTCCTGATACCGCAGCAATGCCCAGAATCCGTTCCAGGCGCTGCTGTGCGCAACCGGGCAGCGCCCACGCAGATCGCGATACAAGTTATGCGCGCTGGTGGGATCTTCAGCCGCAAGCGGATCGAAGTCGTCGGTAAGCCGCGGGTCCATCCCCGGAGTTTAATGGACGCCAGGGCGATTGCGGAAAGATGCCGCCGGTTGTGTTCTAAGACGTGGCACGTCTAAACTTCACACAGGGAGCCGTTCCGATGGAACTACGCCATCTGCGTTACTTCGTGGCTGTCGCCGAAGAGCTGAACTTCACTCGCGCCGCCCAAAGGCTTAACACCGCGCAGCCCTCGCTCAGCCAACAGATCAAGCATCTGGAAACCGAGGTTGGCGTCCCGCTCCTCAATCGCAGTAAGCGCCACGTGGCGCTCACCGAAGGTGGCAGGGTCTTCCTCGCTGAGGCCAGGGAGATCCTTGCAGCGCTGGAACGCGCGGTTCACCGTGCCGCCCGCGCGCAGCAAGGAAGAACCGCCGAACTGATCATCGGAGTTGTCCCAGCCGCCGAGATCAAGATTCTGCCCAAATTGATTCCCCTCCTCGAACGAAGGCTCCCGAAAGTTCGCTTGGTGTTCCACAATCTCCCCTCCGCCGAACAGAAGCGCATGCTCGCAACCGGTTCGCTCGACATCGGCGTTCTGCGCGGCCCGCTCGAGGATCCTCGTCTCGAAGTGGAAGACGTGCTCTGGGAAAAGCTGGTCGCGGGATTCCCGAGCGGCCATCCGCTGGCGCGCAAGAAATCAGTTTCGATCCGGCAATTAAACGATGTCCCATTCATTATGGTGTCGCGCGAGGGATCACCGGAGTTGCACGACGCCGTCAAAAGGTTTTGCGAACAATCGAACTTGCATCCTCGCGTTGTGCAGCAGGCCGACAACGTTTTAGGGAACCTGAATATGATCCGCGCCGGCATGGGCTTCGCGCTTCTTCCAGACTACGCGGCGTCCATTCTTCCCAAAGGTGTGGTGATCAAACCTCTGGCCTGGACCTCCGCGCCGGTAGTGAGTCTGGTGGTTGCGCATCGCCGGGGCAAACAGACTGTGCCCATGCTCGCTTTCAAGAAACTTCTCCGCGAGTGTTTTCCCGTGTAGTATGGAGCCTGTGTCCGCTCACCGCAGGAGCTGGGTTCCTTCATTCGCCGCCACCATCGTCGCGATGATGGCGATCCAAATGTCGAGCCTGGGCTTCTCGCCGTTGCTGCCCGCCATCCAGAAAGACTTCGGCCTCAGCTATTCCCAGATCGGATTATTCACCGGACTCTACGGCCTGGTGGCCATGGCGATAAGCGTGCCCGCTGGCATTTTGGCGAAAAGCGTGGGCGAGAAGCGAGCGTTGACAGGCGGATTGCTGGGCGTTGCACTGGGGCTTGTGCTGCTGAGCCAAGCCTCAACCTTCGATTGGGCACTGGGCGCTCGTGTCGTGTGGCTCATCGGATATCGAGTGGCGTTCGTGTGCGTCATGACGTCCATCGCGTTAGTCGCGCCGCCTGAATTTCGCAGCACCGCCATGGGCATTCTGGGCGCCATGGCATCGCTTGCGTCAGTAATCGGCGCGCCTTTCGGAACCGTCATCGCGGAGCCGTACGGATGGCGCGGCGGGATCATCGGCTTCGCCTGCATGGCGTTGCTGGGTGCTGCAGTTTTTTGGTTCGGTTACAGATCGGGCGTCGGCCATGGCGACACTGCATTTCACGGACACGGCCCGTCAGCACCAACCAGGAGCGCGTTCCGGACGCCTGTGGTGTGGAGCATGGTTCTGCTGGGCTTGATCAATATGGGCGGATTCAGCGCTACCTTCTTCGTACCCTCGGCGGTGAAGACAACCTTCCACCTGAGCGCGATAGGGAGCGCGTTCGTCATCAGCACCAGCTACATCGTCGCCATCTTCGTCAACCTTCTATTCGGTTACTTGTGCGATCGTTTTGACCGCTGGGACATGATGATCGGGCTGGCTGTGCTCTTGGTCCCATCCTGCTTCGCGATGATGATCCCGAACCTGCTGGTCTTCCGCATAGCCACCGCGCTCGTGATCTCGCTCGGCCTGTGCGCGACGAATCAGATTTTCGCGCTGGCCGGTGAGGTGGTGGGCCGCAGCGAAATAGGCCCGGTCATGGGCGTGGTCGGGCTCGGCGGAGGACTCTTCGGGTACGTGGGGCCGCAGGTTTTGGGCATGTTGCGCGACCGCACCGGAGGATTCACCGCCGGCTGGTACTTCGTCGCAGGCGGCGTGGTCCTCTCGCTGATCGAAGTGCTGTTCTTGAGACGCTATGCACGGTCGCGTGCGGCGGTCGAGTTGAGCCTTTCGAGAAACTGACTCACCTTTCGCCGCATTGCGACGCCATCCCAGCCGCGCGCATCCACCATGTCGGCAACAATCGGGAGAACGGGAACGCCGGCCGCTTCGAGCGCCTGTTCGATGAATCGATTGCCAGTGGCCGACGGTCGCGTTCCCAGCGGCTCCAGCACCAGCGCCGCGTCGATGCGATGCCGCTTCGCCTGATCGACCATCCATTCATTGGCCCACGGCGGATTGTGGAGCTGTTCGTTGAAGCTCACGGTACGGCTTGCAAGCGCTCGCAGCGGATCGTCCAGACCATATCGGATATAACCGTCCGGTCCGAACGCCAGGTACATAGACCACACAAACACGGCGCCGTACTGCTGTTCGAACGCGGTGTAGAAATCGGTATCGTGCCACAGCCCAGCGCCCACCCACATCAGACGCAGGCGCTCGGATGCACAGGCTGCGACGCCCGCATCCACCCGCTCTTTCACTTCGTCGCGAAACGATCGAGCGTGCCCAATGGCCCACTCGCTCCCGCGCAGCCACTGCGCCGCCATCACGTTGCTCACCTGCTCATGCATCCTTACGGGCGTCTTGGGCGCCTGGCAAATCATTTCGCGCACTTCTTCGAAATACTGCTCTTGCTGGTTGACGCCATCCATCAGGGCGCGCAATCGCTCGAGTTCGAACCCGCGCCCCGTAATCCGCTCCAGCGTCCCGATGAGCGATCGAAATTGCGCGACCATGAAATCCAGACGGTGACTTTCGAACAATTCATTCCAGCGGTAACGGCTCAGCTCCCACCAGCGTGGAGGAAGCTCGGACGCGCCGGGTGCATCGAGTGGAACGAACGGACTATCGAACTTTGCAGCCCATGTTTCGAAAACACGCTGGATGCAATCGCAAGTAAGCCTCGCGGAAAGTAGAGCCGGCTTCGGCAGGCCGCCCCAGGGCGCTGGCGCGGCATCTCCGCCGATCGTGGATGCCAAGGTTGACGCCAGTGACAGGCTGCAATACCGGCACAAGCCATCGTGATAGCCCAGGGCGTTGAGGCCATCCAAATAATAAGGCGCCATCCGTTTTGCCGAGACCATGGCCGCCCACCACTGATTGCTCACCACGGGAACGTCCATGGCGTGGAACAGTTCGAGCGGCATGTCGGCCTGCACGATGGCATAAGGCTTCTGATTTTCAAAGACGTCCGCGCGCAGTTGTGCGAACCACGCTTTCTGATGTGCCGCCGCCCGCGCCGTCGATTCCAATTGCTTTTCAGCCACGGGCAAGGCCCCCAATGAAGGCTCCCATTCGGTCCGGTTCTTCCGTTCGCAGCATGAGATGCGGAATACGGCGCTCGTCAAGTAACGCACGCAAGCGCGGATAATCCCAGCCGATGACGTCGTCCTCTTGGGGCAAATAGAAGATCACGCCGTCCACCTCGCCTGCCTTGCGCAGGAACCATTCGTCCGCAATCGCCGAAGGAAATACGCGCGGGCTGGGAGCATCCAGATAGTACTTCTGGAAAATGGCGCGGATCGGATCGCCGGTCGTTTCAATGTCTCGTCCCGCCGCTCGCGATCCCCACCAGTTATCTTCCGCGACCACGATGGCGCCATGCGCCTCGATCGCCCCACAGAAATCGGGATTGTCCAGAGGCGGACCCTTCAGCAAAATCTTCGGCCCCGTGAGCGGCGCTCGCATTTGGATTTCCTGTAGCGCTTCCCGCGCCAGCCGCGCGTACTCCGTTCGATCCATGAAATACCAGGCTCCGATCAACGCCAGTGCTTCCGAACCGCACAGCTTCGGAGCTTGCTCCTCTCTGTACTGCAACAATTCGCGGATGGCTTGGCGAGCGGCGTTCCCTTCGGCGATCGCTCGCGAAAGATCTTCGTCTCCAATGCCACGGCCAATCAATCGCTCCAACCGGGCCTTCAATTCGCGTGTTCGCTCCATTCCGTACGCTTCAGCTTCCGCCGATCTCGCGTGCAGCAGGTTATACAGTATCGCCTCGGGCGCGCGCTCCCTCCCCTGACGAACCACCTCGCGCAGATAAAGGTAGAGTTTGTGCTCCTGCTCGGACGTCCTTGGAATAACCACCGCTCTCAGAATGCCCGCATCGGGAGAAATCAGGAAATCGAAGATTGCTTTCATACGCGCGCTAAAAACATCTTCCATGTAGCGATCGGCGAGTGGCGTGTGCCTGCGCGAGGGACTGATAAGCACGGGATGGTATCCGGCCGCACGCAGCAATTCCCAGGGCACGGTGTTGGACGTTACTCCAATCAACGGCGCGCCGCTCGATTGGATCGCGCGATCAGTGTAGATCCTGGTAAGAGTCGAAGCCGCGGAACTCACTCTCAGATCACCCGCAGCGCTTTCAACTCGTCCAGGCGCTCTTGCGAGTAGCCCAGCAAATCGCAATAAACAGCGCGATTGTGCTCACCCAGGCCGGGCGGCGGCTGATCGAATCCAGCTTGCGCCCTGGAGAATTTGATCGGCAACCCCATTCCGAAAACATCCTCCACCGCTCCGTATTTCGGATGAACCAACGGAACCGTCTCGCCACGCGACACCACTCGGGAATCACGCACCGCGTCCTTCGGATCGCGCACTTCGGCGGCCGGAACACCGTGTGGATCCAGAGCCGCGATCACTGCGGCGCTGGTCCTCGAAGAAGTGAAGCCTTCCACAATCGCGTCCACTTCCGATACATTCACCACTCGATCGTCTCGCAGCGCGAAGCGGGGATCCGTCGTCAGCTCCGGCCGGCCAATAGCTTCAAACAGCGACCGCGCGAACGCCTCCGTCGGTGCGCAAATGGACACGTAACCGTCCAGCGTGCGATACATTCCGAACGGAGCGAGCCGCGGAACGGTGAGGCCGGTTCGTTGTGGCACGCCGCAGCGCTCCAGCAAATCGAACGGTTCGCCCGCCACCATCATGGTCATCACGCCCAGCATCGAAACATCCACATGCTGGCCGATTCCCGTGCGTTGCGCTTGATGGAACGCCGCCAGCACGCCGATCACTCCGAACAGCGGCGCGCTGAGATCGGCGAACGGAACGCCAATGCGCACCGGCGGATCATTCGTGCCGCCGGATGTCAGCATCACTCCGCTGAGCGCCTGGATAATCGCATCCATCGCTTTGCCAGTGCCCGCTTCACCTTCGCTGCCAAAGCCGGTAATGGAACAATAAACGATGCGCGGATTCACTTCGTTCGCGAATGTGTAGCCGGCGCCCAGACGCTCCAGCGTGCCCCGGCTGAAATTTTCCACGATCACGTCGGCGGTCTTCACCAGGTCCCCATACACACTTCGCGCTTCCGGATGCTTCAGATTCAGCGTAACGCCCAGTTTATTGCGAAGCCGGTTGAGCGCGGAAACCGAAATATCGTCTGCATGCTGCCGCGCCAGAGTTCCGCCCTCCGATCCCAGGTAAGGCGCATTCGAGCGGCACGTATCTCCTCCGCCGATCGGATTCTCAATCTTGATCACTCGGGCGCCCAGCCCGGCCAGCAGCAGCGTGGCGAAGGGACCGGCTAGAGCCGTGGTCAAGTCCAGTACCGTGATGTCTTCCAAGGGAGTGTTTTTCATGAAAGCCGGGCGTCAGCCGCCCGCTGTTTGATCTTACCTGGTGCTTGATCTTATTGGACGGCAAAGACCCACACGACGCCGCCTTCGGGAACCTCGGGAAACTGGCCCGGGAAAAGACGGTTGAGGGTATTCTGATCGCCGCGCGCATCCCCGCCCCAACCGGACTCGATCGCGATGTATTGCTTCCCGTCCATCAAGAACGAAGTGGGCGGAGCTTCGATGCCGGAATTGGTCCGAAACTCCCACAGCAGCTCACCGGTCTTCGCATCGAAGGCATGAAATTTCCGGTCGCTTGTGCCCCCGCTGAACACCAGTCCGCCCGCCGTCGCCAGCATCGAACCCCAGTTGGGAGATTTCGCGTAGTTGTGCGTCCACACCTTTTCTCCGGTGTCGACATTCCACGCTTGCACCTCGCCGAAATGATCCGCGCCGGGAACCGTGAACGGATGGCTCCCGGTAATCCCGACGAAGCCCTTGCCCGGCTTGTATTCCACTTTCGCACCCATGTTCGAACTACAAATATTGTTATTGGCCGGGATATAAATCATGCGCGTTTTTGGACTGAACGCAATCGGCGGCCATGTTTTTCCCCCGTGCGATCCCGGACAGAAATCGGCTCGCTTGCCGGTCCCAGGCGTATGTTCAGGATCGATGTCCGGACGCCCCGTCACAGGGTTGATGCCTTTGATCACGTTGCTATAAACGTAAGGTTTGGCGTCCACAAAGCCGATGTGCGAGTCGCTGCGATTCAGGAACCACACGTAGCCGTCCCGCGCGACATCCACCAAGCCTTTTACAGTTCGTCCATTGCGCTGGTAATCCACTAATATTGGTGGCGAAACTTCATCGTAATCCCAGGAATCGTTCGGATGATATTGGAAATACCCTTTAATTGCGCCCGTCGCCACATCCAGAGCCAGCGTCGACGCGGTGTAAAGATTGTCGCCCGGCCGATTATCGCCGATCGTTGGACCACCGTTGCCCGTGCCAAAATATGCCAGATTTGTTTCGGGATCGTAATTCCCGGTCACCCAAACCGGAGCCCCGCCTGTCTTCCATTCATCGCCTTTCGGCCATGTCTCACTGCCAGGTTCTCCCGGCGCTGGCACCGTGTATGTTCTCCACAGCTCTTTGCCTGTTTCGGGATGAAATGCCGCCACGAAGCCGCGGACTCCGAACTCGCCACCGCTCACTCCCACCATCACGGAGCCTCCCGCCACCAGCGGCGCAAGTGTCATGTAATACGTGGCATGATTATCGGCCACTTCCGTGGTCCACACTTCCCTGCCCGTCTTCGCATCCAAAGCCACCAAAACGGCCTCGCCTGCCGCGAAATAAACCTTGTCTCCGTAGAGCGCAATTCCGCGATTGGTTTCATGAGGCACCGAAGCACCATCCGGCCACTTTCGCCGATAGCGCCACAACACATCGCCACTCCGAGCATCGATCGCGATCACTTGGTTGATCGGAGTGGTGACGAACATCACGTCATTATTGACAATTGGCGCGGATTCATGCGCTCGCGTCTCTCCCGTCGAAAGCACCCACACCGGCTGCAGTCTCCGAACATTAGCTGGCGTGATCTGCTCCAGCGGACTGTAGCCCCACCCATCGTAAGTGCGGCGGATCATCAGCCAATTGCCATCTTCAGGATGCTTGAGGCGCTCCTGGGTCACCGGCTGATATTTCTGAAGCACCGCCGCCATCGGAACTTCGATCGCAGGTTGCGGCCCCTGCCCGAGCGTTGGCAGCGCCAGCACGAATGCACAAATCCCCCGCTTCATTTTCCTACCAGATGCTCAGCGTCGACATTGAACTCGTTGCAAACGTACTCGTGAATCTCCCAGTCAGTGAGCAGTATGTAAGCGCGATTAAAGCTGTGCGGCTTGGTGAACGCTTTGGGATCGTCCAGCGTGATATCCACGCTCAGGTGTCCCAAGTCCGGCCGCTGATAGCGTTCCTTCACGTGTAGCTGATCGCTGTGCGGTAATCCTTGCCCGTTCAGCCAGGTCTTGTCGTTGAGGCTCACCGTGTCCACCACCAGCGTGTCACCGTCCCATTTCGCCACTGAGTCGCCCATCCACAGCGGATTCAGATCCTTCGGATGGCCGCGCCCATCCAGGAAAAATTGGCGAAAGCTGTGGATATTGCCCTCCTCAAGCATCACCACGAGTGTCGGAGTTTGCACCAATTTCATTGGAAAAGGAGAAATTCTCGGCACTCCCGCAGGTAAGCAGTGCCCTTCCGGATCGTCCTTGCTCAAATTCGCTCGGCGCTCTTGGTACAGCGCCTCCGCCCATGGCTGTAGGGAAGGCTGTCCCATCGCGAAGAAATTTGTCGGAGTCCAGACCCCGGAGAAATCCGGTTTGCCGTCTGCCATCTTCGGCGCCGGCCCTTGAGCAACTTTGTCCTTGCGCTCCCTGGTCTCAGGACCAACCGGTCCGAACTTCCCGGTCTGCTGCTGAGCGAAACTCGGCAGACAACCCAGCGCAAGCATTGCTAGAACAATCGTCGCGAGCGCCACACACACGGAACGCATGCTTCTCACTTGGCCGGGTCCGAAGTGTCCGCCGACGATCCCGCAAAAACTTTGCGGCCATCCGCCAGCGTGATTAATTTGGAATTGGCGTGGATGGAACCATCCGCCAGCGGCTTCCCATCCTTCGCCAGGTATCCATCCACCGTTACCTCATCTCCAGCCTTCAGCGAATTCCTGGTCCATCCGCTGCGCGCCAGAGCGTTCGGGCTGAGCGATTCAAACGCGTACGTGACCACCTTGCCGCTCTCGTCCTTCACGTCCACCCAAACGTAAGCGTGCGGATTCACCCACGCCACTTTTTGGACGATGCCATGAATCGTGATGGTCTTCTTGGAATCGTACTCGGCCGCGAAGGAGTGGTGCGCCAATAGAGGAAGCGAGCAGCTAAATACGCACAGGGCAATCGCAAGCGTTGCGCCCAGTCTCATGAAGAGGTCACCTCGAATTGATATATCATATCGCTTCGTGCCATGAAGTGTCTTATCTTTTCCTTCTTCTGCCTCGCGGCATTCCCATTGGCCGCCGCCGATAAAGTGACGTCAAAGGAATTCTTTGTCGAGCCGCCCACACTCATCTCGCTCGGCTTCGAATGGCAGATCGATGGCGACGACAACCGCAATACATCGGTCGCGGTCTCCTACCGCAAAAAGGGAGATCAGGCGTGGCGCGAGGGCCTTCCCTTCCTGCGTATCGGCAACGAACGCCTCAACGAAAATGCGCTTCAGTATGTCACTCCGAACATGCTGGCCGGAAGCATCTTCGATCTTGAGCCCGCCACCGAATATGAGTGCCGCTTTGTTTTGTCGGATCCGGACGGCGTGACCGGAAAACGCGAGCACGTGGTGACAGTTCGCACGCGCGCCGAACCGAAGCCCGCCGAAGGCGGCAAGGTCTACCATGTTTATCCCGCCGATTATAAGGGCGAGAAGCAACAGCCCTCCTTTACCGGATTAATGGCGGCTTACAACACCGGCTCCACGCATTCCGACAACTTCAATACTTATCCGCCGCGCGCACAGCCCGGCGACATCATTCTGGTCCATGCCGGCCTCTATCAGGACGACCATTTCAAATATGGAGGACCGGGAGGAACAGGGCCGTCCGATGGCACGTATTATTTGACGCACGGCGGCACGCCGGAAAAGCCGCTCGTCATCAAAGCGGCCGGCGATGGCGAAGCCATTTTCGATGGCGACGGAAATTTCAACCTGTTCAATGTAATGGCGGGCAGTTACATTTATTTCGAAGGGTTGACCATCCGCAATACCGATCTTGCGTTCCTCGCGGGCCTGAAGAATATTGCGGGCGCATCCGGGATCACGATCCGGAAATGCCACATCGAAAACGTCGGCCGAGCCTTCTATTCGGATTGGTCCGGATCGAAAGACTTCTACATCGCCGACAACGTCATCAGCGGCCGATTCCCCGCCGATCATCTTATGGGTTTCACCGGCCGCACCTGGACCAAGTATGGGCCGAGCCCCAAGCTAGTCTCCGAGTACGCCATCAAAGTTTATGGATCGGGCCACGCGGTCGCGTATAACTCCGTTTCCAACTTTCACGATGGAATCGATGTCGCCACCTACGGAGATCCCGACGGATCGCCTAATCCCATTCGCGATCGCCTTCCAGTGTCGATCGATTTCTACAACAACGAAATTAACAATATGGAGGATAACTGCATCGAGTCCGACGGCGGCGCATACAATATCCGCATCTTGCGAAATCGCTGCTTCAATCACGGCCATCGCGCTCTGAGCGTGCAGCCGCTGTTCGGCGGACCCGTCTATTTCATCCGCAACATCGTGTATCACGCACCCGAAGGCGGCGCGGTAAAACTGACGGCTACTTCGTCCGGCATCGTCTTCTATCACAACACTCTGATCGCTCCCGTAAAACCGATGTTGGGCGCTATTTCGAATGTGCATTTTAGCAACAACCTGATTCTCGGCAAGAGTGAAACGGCGGAAACGTTCGCCATCGAGACCTATACCAATTACTCGAGTTCGGATTACAACGGATTCCGTCCCAACGAAGGCGCGGAGTTCTCCTTCGAATGGATGTCGCCGCCATTCGGCACTCTCTCCAGCTACACCGCACCTTTCGGCCTGACGCCGCAAGAGCGCATCAAAGCGGAGGCCGCGGCCAACGACAAAGTCGACAGGCGATTCAAAACGCTCAAGGAGTTTAGTGAGGCCACTGGCCAGGATCGTCACAGCATCATCGTCGATTACGACGCTTTCCAAAAAGTGACCCCGCCCGATCCCAACGATCCGCGGATCCTATACAAGCCCGCCGATTTCGATTTTGAGCTTCGCCCCGGATCGGCGCCGGTGGACGCCGGCGTTCGGCTACCCAATGTCAACGATGGGTTCACAGGCCAGGCGCCCGATCTGGGGGCCTACGAAGTGGGACAGCCCATCCCGCATTACGGCCCGCGCGAGTAGCTGTTGCCGGTAGCCAATATAGCGAGTAACATCCGGGCTCCCGAAATCGCCTTTCAACTCGTACCAAATCAGTCGGACCAAATCATGATTGTTATGCCAGAGAGCCCCATTGTTATGCCGAAGAGAATGATAAGATGCCTTCCAGTAAAACCATGACGCGCATTCTTACGAACTGGATGGCCATCGCCGCCGCTCTTGGATCGATTGCATGCAGCGCGGTCTCTCTCCGGGCCGCCGAGCCCGATACCGGCGGAATCGACGTCGTGCAGCTTCGGCCCAACTTCTACATGCTCGCCGGGGCCGGCGGAAACATCGCCGTCCAGATCGGCTCAGACGGCGTTGTGCTCGTCAACGCGGGCACCGAAGCGGCATCCGAAAAGGTTTTAGCTGCCCTTCGAAAACTGACCCCGCTCCCCATCCGCTACGTCATCGACACCAACGCGGAGGCCGATTTCGTGGGCGGCAACGGCAAGCTCGCCAAGGCCGGAAAAACAATTTTCACCAATGTGCTTGGCAATCCAGCGCTCACCGAAGCAATGACCAACGGCGGCGCCGCGGCCATTCTCGCGCATGACAGCATCCTGCAGAGGATGAGCGCCCCCACCGGTAAAGCGGCTCCCTTTCCCGACGACGCTTTGCCCACCGAAGCTTTTTACCCCAAACGGCAGACCCTCCGCATGAACGACGAAGGGATCGAAGTGCTGTACCAACCGGCCGCCCACAGCGATGCGGACAGCATCGTATTTTTTCGCGGCTCCGACGTGGTGGTCGCCGGAGACATACTGGACAAAACTCGCTTTCCCGTAATCGACGTCGCGAACGGCGGTAGCATCCAGGGCGAGATCGACGCCCTCAACAAGTTGATTGAGCTCGCTATCGCTCCTACACCTTTCATCTATAAAGGAGTCGGCACCTACGTGATCCCCGGTCATGGGCGGCTATGCGAGCAAATGGAAGTGGTGGATTACCGCGACATGGTGGTGCTGGTGCGCGACGTGGTGGCGGACATGATCAAGCAAGGCATGACGCTCGATCAAATCAAAGCAGCCTCTCCAGCTAAACCCTATGAGACGCAGTATGGCGTCCAGCCGGGTTCCACCAACGCCTTTATCGAGTCCATCTACAAAAGCCTTACGGCCAGTAAGCCAACAGCCAAAAATTAAATGCGATATTCCAATAAATTACTCGCACTCATACCCGTCCTAGCGCTGCCTCTTCTCGCGCAGCCTCCCGGTGGCGGACGCGGTGGACCGCCGCCGAATCCGAAAGCGGCCGCGCCCATTGATTTAACCGGATATTGGGTGTCCATTGTGACGGAGGACTGGCGTTATCGCATGGTGACGCCCGCGCCGGGCGATTACCAGAGCGTTCCCATGACGGCCGCTGCAGTCAAAATCGCCAACACCTGGGATCCCGCCAAAGACGAAGCCGCTGGGGATCAATGCAAGTCCTACGGTGCGCCCGCCATCCTGCGCGTGCCGGAACACCTTCACATCACCTGGCAGGACGACCAAACGCTGCGTATGGAAACCGACGCCGGCAAGCAAACCCGTCTCTTTCATTTTGGCGATTGGAAGAACAGCGATCCCGCTCCCAGTCTGCAGGGAGACTCCGGCGCCCAGTGGGAAATTCAGCGCGCAGGCCCTCGACCTGTCAACGGTTCTTTGAAAGTGACCACGTCCCATCTGAAGGCTGGCTATCTGCGCAAGAACGGCGTCCCGTACAGTGAGAACGCCAGTCTTACGGAGTACTACGATTTGGTCAAGGAGCGAAACGGGGATCTGTTGCTGGTGGTAACCATCGTCACCACGGACCCGATGTTTCTGCGCGAGCCTTTTATCATTAGTTCTCATTTCAAGAAGCTGGCCGACAATACGGGCTGGAATCCCACGGCCTGTTCGTCAAAATGGTAAGAGAGGGAATTACGAATGAACTGCCATAAGATCAGCCTTTATTCAGCGATATTGCTGTCCGTGGCCCTCCCGGCGTTAGCGGAGATCGATCTGTCGGGATCCTGGACTTCGAAGAATCACGAAGACGGCATGGAGCGCGGCGCCGGGCCCAATCCCGACGATTGGGCTGGCCTTCCCCTCAACGATGCCGGCCGCGCCAAAGCCCTCAGCTTTTCGCAATCCATCATATCCATGCCGGAACGCATCTGCTGGTTCCAGACCCAATGGCATATCGCTGCAGGACCGTTCAGCCTCAAGATCTGGAGCGAGAACGATCCTCTGACGGGCAAAATCCAGGCGTGGGTGCTCGGAGGCTGGGAAACTCGTGCGCCCATGACCATCTGGATGGACGGCCGTCCGCATCCCTCCAAAAACGCTCCGCACGATCAAACCGGCTTCACCACCGGCAGTTGGAATGGCGACGTGCTCACCGCTTACACCACGCACATCAAGACCGGCTATATGCGGCGCAATGGAGCGGCCAGCAGCGACGAAGCTACCATTACCACCACCTTTATGCGCCACGGAGACATGCTGACGTTAGCGTTAGTCATGGAGGACCCCGTCTATTTGACCGAACCCTATATCCTCACGCGGTCCTATATGTCCACTCCTACGCCCGTCGCGGTCGCCGGTCCGCCTTGCATCGTCGGATTTGAAGGCGTGGAGGAAGGCCGGGTTCCGCATTATCTTCCGGGAAAGAATCCTTTCGTCGACGAAATGGACAAGATCTACCACATCCCGCGTGAAGCCTCGCTAGGCGGAGCGGAGACCATGTATCCGGCATTTCGCGACAAGATAAAAGACAAGTTCACCATTCCGCCTAAATGCACGCGGAATTGCGGAGCCCCAGGCCCCGGACAGAATTAGGCCACCACGCCGATGATCAATCCGATTGCGATGGCCAGCAGCGAAATCGGAATCACCCGCCAGTCGGTCGCGAAATCGCCCAATTCTTGCGCGTGAGAATGTGCCTGCTTCATGCTGCGATCCTCCTTCTGGCGCCCCGCTGGCGTGCGATCGTATGCAGCGCCTTGGCTAATCGGGGTCCCGCAACCTCCAGTCCCTGGTGATGCGCGATCGATAGCTTCCGTAGAATGCTGGCGCCGGAATGCGTCAGGCGCACCATCACCTGCCGTCGATCCTCAGCGCTAGCCTCCCGCGTGACGTATCCCAGCCGCTCCAGCCGGTTCACCAATTCCACCGTACTGTGGTGCTTCAGCTGCAAACGGCCGGCCAGCTCGCCGATAGTCGCTATAACACCTTCCGGCAGCCCCCTGAGGGCCAAGAGCAATTGATGCTGCTGGGGCTCCATCCCGGCCGCCCGAACCCGCTCTTCGCTAAATCCCAGGAATCGCCGGATTTGGTAACGAAACTCGGCCAGGGAGCGATATTCTTCCAAACCAAGATCCTTCATCACTTATATCGTATAACGATATAATACCGGGAGCGCGCACCTCTCCCGGTGATCTTCTATGTCTCGCTAGCTCACCAGTCTCCGCATTCCTCTATATTGCTGCCTGCTGCTTGGGTAGACAGTCTATGGGATAATGCCAGTATGCGTTGGACCAGACTCTTTCGGCGGGCGCACTGGGATCGGGAACGGAGCCGTGAGCTCGATGCTTATCTGGAAATCGAGACTCAGGAAAACATGGCCCGTGGCATGCCGCTCCAACAAGCGCGGAGTGCGGCGCAGCGAAAGTTAGGGAACACGACTCTCATTCGCGAGGAGATCTACCGCATGAACAGCATGGTGCTCATCGAAAGTCTTTGGCAGGACCTGCGGCATAGTCTGCGAACGCTGCGCAAGAGCCCAGCCTTCACTCTGGTTGTTGTAACGTCATTGACGCTCGGAATTGGAGCCAATACCGCCATCTTCACCCTGATCAATGCCGCGTTACTGAAGATGCTCCCGGTGCAAAATCCTGAGCAGCTCGTGGAGTTCAAGAACATCAGCCCGTCCATCGGACTAAACGACGCGTTCAGCTATCCCACATTCCGCGAGCTCCGCGCTCCCTCTCCGGTCCTTTCGGGCGTGCTCGCATTCCGCAAACTCTACAACATCGATTTTGAGGTCTCGGGACACGGCGGACTCGCTAACGGCCAGGTGGTTTCCGGCGAATATTTTTCGGTTCTTGGAGTCAAACCGATTCTCGGCCGCACCATCACAGTCGACGACGAGCACGGCCGGAACTCGGTGGCCGTCATCGGCTACGACTATTGGCGCTCCCGCTTCTCACTCGATCGCGAAGTGGTCGGGCTGAAAATCCTGCTGAACAACGCGCCCTACACCATCGTCGGCGTAACGGCTCCGGAGTTCTTCGGCATTGAGCCCGGCGCGCGCATCGACGTCTCGGTGCCACTGAGCACTATGGATCAAATCATGGGCCCCTTTGCAGCCACCGGCACGCCTTACGACGTCATGACCTCCGCGCTGCGCAACTGGCTGTACATCATGGGGCGCCTGAAGCCCGGCGTCTCGAAGGAACAGGCCGCGGCCTACCTGGAGCCGATTTTCGAAGGGTCCATTCGTGGCGCATTGGAGGCTCTGACCCGCGTCCCATTCGGTTCGGAGCCCATCCGGCGCGCTTTCCTCTCCCTTCGCCTCCAACTGGACACAGGTGGGCAAGGCCTACGAACATTGCGCGAACGATTTTCAAAACCGCTACTGATCGTCATGGCCGTAGTCGTTCTGCTGCTTCTGGTCACCTGCGCTAACATCGCAAATCTGCTACTGGCGCGTGGCAATTCCCGTCAGCGTGAGATCGCTGTACGGCTCGCCATCGGAGCCGGACGCGCCCGATTAATTCGCCAGTTGATCGCCGAGAGCGTGGTCCTAGCCGTTGCCGGTGGCGCCGCCGGCCTGCTGTTGGCTTTCTGGGCCGGTAAATCGGTCCTGCTGATGATGTCACATTCGCGCACTCCGGTCGCGCTCGACGTGCGTCCCGATGCGACAGTCCTGGCCTTTACTCTCGCGATCTCGGTCTTCACCGCGCTTCTGTTCGGGATAGCCCCGGCATGGAAAGCCGCGCGGCTCCGCCTGACCCCTCGATCCCTCCAAGCAACGCGTAGCTCTCGTTCCATCGGCACAAGTTCACGCCTCGCGAAAGCGTTGGTCATTGTGCAAGTAGCCGTGTCGCTTGTGCTAGCGATCGGCGCGGGACTCCTTACGCGCAGTCTCACAAACCTGAAAGACTTCTACCCCGGCTACAACAAAGACAACGTCCTGTTGCTCTCGCTCGATCCAGGCACCATCGGCTACCAGGAGCAGCAACAGGTTCCGCTATTCGAGCGCTTCCTCGATCGTTTGTCGGCAATTCCCGGCGTTCGTTCCGCCACATACTCTGTCCACGGCCTGCTCAATCCCAACATGAGTACTTCGGCGATCCGAGTCGAAGGACAGAAGATCGAGGACCGCACCGAGCTGCCCCCGGTAGGCATCGAGCCTGTCGCGCCGCATTACTTTGCAACCATCCAGACGCCCGTCTTGCTCGGCCGCGATTTCACGGCCGCCGATCGCCATGGTGCACTGAAAGTCGCCGCCATCAACCAAGCCGCGGCTCATTTCTATTTCGGCGATGCCAACCCCATCGGCCGGCGGATCAGCATCCCTGGATACCGGGGCGATCCGAGCTGGCTCGAAATCATCGCCATGGTCGAAGACGTGAAATTCCACAACCTTCGAGAACAAGCCACGCCCATGGCCTACCTCTCGATCCTCCAGTATCCTGAGTCCCCGGTCACCTTTGAAGTCCGCACCGCCATGAATCCAGCCTATGTATCCACTGCCGTGACCAATGCCATCAAAGCCATTGACGCCCGCCTTCCCGTGTTCAACGTGAAAACACTCAGCACTCAACTCGATGATTCGCTCGTCCAGGAACGCCTGGTCGCGTCGTTGTCCAGCACATTTGGTGCTCTGGCCCTGCTGGTGGCTGGCATCGGGTTATACGGCCTCATGGCGTACGCGGTAAATCGCAGGACCAACGAAATCGGCATTCGGATGGCCCTGGGAGCGAAACCGGCGCAAATCAGCCGCATGGTCTTGCGCGAAACACTTCTGCTGGTCGGCCTGGGCCTCGCGATCGGGATTCCCGCCGCGATGATAGCGTCCCGTTTGATTGCGAGTGAGCTATTTGGCTTGCAATCGCGCGATCCGATCACAGTACTCATGGCCAGCTTGCTAACGGCCAGCATCGCCGTCTTGGCGGGTTTTCTGCCGGCTCGCAGGGCATCCCGAGTGGACCCCATGGTCGCTCTACGCCACGAATAACGTGGTCCACAGCTTGACGTGCGGGTAGAATCGAAATAGCCTCAATAGCTAGGCATTATGACCAATCTTAAACCCGTAGATGTCGCCATCGTCGGCGGCGGCTGGACCGGACTTGCCATGGCCAAGGAGCTCGTCACCCGCACATCCGTCAGCGTGCTGGCGCTCGAGCGCGGCGCTCCACGTGACCTCGCCGATTATGCCATGGACATGGACGAGTTGGACTATAACATCCGCCTGCGCATGATGCAGAACATCGCCGAAGAGACCGTCACGCACCGGCATTCGGCCCGCGATTCGGCGGTTCCCGTCCGCCAGTACGGCTCGTTCCATCCCGGTACCGGCGTGGGAGGCGCGGGCGAACACTGGACCGGCATGTGCTTCCGCTTTCTGCCGAGTGTCTTCAATCTGCGAACGCACCTTAGCGAGAAGCACGGAGCCGCGAAACTCCCCGCCGATCTGGCGGTGCGCGATTGGGGCGTAACCTACGATCAACTGGAGCCGCACTATTGGTACGCCGAGCAGATGATGGGCGTCAGTGGCAAGGCCGGCAATCTCCGCGGCAAGCTCATCGATGGCGGAAACATTTTCGAATCGCCGCGGATGCATGAGTACCCCACTCCGCCGCTGAAGCATTCCTATGCGTCCCACCTGTTCGAGGAAGCCACGCGCAAACTGGGATATCATCCTTATCCCACTCCCGCCGCGAACCTGAGCGAAAACTACACCAATCCCGACGGTGTATCGCGCGCCGCCTGCGCCTATTGCGGCTATTGCTCGCGCTTCGGTTGCATGATCGGTGCGAAGTCGCAGCCCTCCAACACACTGATGCCGGTGCTGCGCAAACACAAAAGTTTTGAGCTGCGAACGGGAAGCTGGGTGCGCCGCATCGTGCATGAGAACGGGCGCGCAACCGGGGTGCAATTTACCGACGCGAACGGCCAGGAATTCTTCCAGCCCGCCCAGACGGTTCTGCTCTGTTCGTTCACCTTGAACAACAACCGGCTGCTGTATCTATCCAAGATCGGCACGCCTTACGATCCCGCGACGGAAAAAGGAACGCTCGGCCGCCATCTCACGCATCAAGTGGAAGGGGGAATCCGCATCTTCTTCGACAAACCGCTGAACGCCTTCATGGGCGCTGGATCGCTGGGAAGGCGAATTTCCGATTTCGACGGCGACAACGGCCTCACCGCGGAGAACGGCCTGCTTCGATACGGAATGCTGAGCTTGAATGGCAACGGCGACCTTCCCATCGGCGCCTTCGGCGGCATCCCGCCGGGTGCGTCCAAATCCAACTGGGGCGCGGAGTGGAAGGCCGCATCCCTCCAATGGCATGACCGCGTGGCGCAATTAAACATGTACGGAGAGCACATGTCGTATCGCCAAAATTACATTGATCTGGATCCCACCTACACCGACAAGTTCGGCGATCCGTTGCTGCGCTTCACGCTGGATTGGACCGAGCACGAGCACAAGCAGCGCGATTTCGCCTACGATCTGGCAGCCAAGATCGCGCCGGCCATGGGCGCCAAGCTCGATTCCACCCGGCCCTCGCGGGCCAAATACAACGTGATCAACTACCAAAGCACGCATATTCAAGGCGGCGCCACCATGGGCTCGTCGCCCGAAACGAGCGTGGTGAATCCTTATTTGCAGCATTGGGATATACCGAATCTTTGGGTGATTGGCGCCTCCGCGTTTCCGCAAACCGCGGCTGGTAATCCAACGCTCACCGTGCTAGCCACAACCTACTGGGCGGCCGATGCCATGATCAACAAATATTTGAAAAAGCCCGGGAGGTTAGCATGAGGCACGTGATGAAACGCCGGGAGTTCCTGACCATCCCCGCCAGCGCGCTGGGAGGCACGCTGCTCTACACCCTGGCGCGCGAACCGTTCCGGTTGCAGGCACAAGAGGGGAGCGTGAAAATTCCTCTGCGTTTTTTCACCGCCGGCGAAGCCCGCGTGATCGCCGCGGCATGCGAGCGAATTTTCCCCAGCGATGCGAGCGGACCGGGCGCGAAGGAAGCCGGAGTTGTGATTTACATCGACCGGCAACTGGCCGGCCCCTACGGCGCCGACAAATATCGCTACACCAAAGGACCATTCGTCGAATCGGTTCCCGAGCATGGTTATCAATCCAAGGAGAATCCACGCGAGACCTATAAACAAGGGCTCGCAAAACTGGGCGTCAACTTCGACGAACTACCCGCCGAAGAACAGATCCAGAAGTTGCAATCCCTGGAGAAGACGCATTTCTTCCAGTTGCTGCGAGCCCACACCATTGAGGGCATGTTCTCAGACCCGATGCACGGCGGCAACGCTGGACTGATCGGCTGGCAACTGGTGGGCTACCCAGGCCCGCGCATGAGTTACAAGAACGACGTCGACCAGCACTTTGGCACGGAGTGGCGGCCCAAGCCCGCCGGCTTGGAGCAAATCATGAAGCGTCCCGGTAAGCCCTGGGAAGACGAAAAGGTCTAACGCACCGCGCCGGCCAGGTCGGCTTTCGATGCGGCTTCGTCCTTGGGCGGCGTAACTTTGTCGGGATCCACGCGCACCATCAAGTAGGAAATGTGGTCGTCTATTTTCGTGAACCAGTGCCCGACGCCGGCGGGAATGATCACAACATCGCCTGGCTTGAGCTGGTAAGTGACGCCGTTGCGAATCGACGCGCCGTTGCCGCCCGGACCGTTCAACAACCGGACCGCTCGATCATCCGCCGGACGCCGTTTCAAATCCGTGACATCCCAACCAACCACCAGCGTCGCCGAACCGTCGATGACGTGATACACCTCACTTACTAAGTCATGCTCGGCCACCGCGCCGCCGGCGGTTTTATTGCGATAGACCACGCCGATATCGACATTACTTTTACCCACGTCCACCGCTCGAACCTGCTGATCGGTGACGACAGCATCTCTTGGCGATCGATTGAGGTACGCCTGAATCTCATCGCTCGCAATGAAGGTACCCGAGCATTTATTGCAGCTAGGGTGACTGTCCTGCGCCCAGAGTGGGAACACGAAAGTAGCCAGGCTCAACCAAAGGAATCGCAATTTAGTTCTCCTCATCAGTGCTTCGGCCACAACACGCGCTGGTCCTTGCTGGTGACCGGCGCCATGCCTTTATACACAAATTTCTGCACCCGCTGACCCCGGTAGGTCTCGGTGGTGTAGATATTCCCCTTGGTATCGGTGGCGATGCTATGCACGCCGTAGAATTCTCCGGGCTGACGGCCGCCTTCGCCAAAGGTGGTCAGAACCTCGAGCGATGCGCGATCCACGATATGAACCCGGTCGTTCTCGCCATCGGCGACATACAAAAACTTCTGCTGCGGGTCCTGGGAGAATGCGATATCCCAAACCGATCCGGACCCGAGCGTCTGCTTCTCGATAAAAGCTTCCTTGATGAACGTGCCGTCGGGATGGAAGACCTGAATGCGGTCGTTCACGCGATCGCAAACGTACAACAGATCGTCGCTCGCGAGCATGGCGCAATGCACCGGATTTCGAAATTGCTGCGCGGGCGGGCCATCCGGCTTGTAAGGACCGAGGTCGGTGTCATCGGGCTTGTGGCCGTAGGCGCCCCAGTGCCGCTTGTATTTGCCCGTGTCGGCATCGAACACGATGACGCGGTGATTGCCGTAGCCATCGGCGACGTATAGCTCATTGGTCTTCGGATCGATGAAGGTCTTCGCGGCCAGCCTGACATTTTCGATATCGTTGCTGCCTTTGCTGTGGCCCGGCTTGCCGATCTGCAACAGGAATTTGCCGTCCTGGGTGAACTTGAGGATTTGGTTGTCGCGGAAACTATCCACTTTGTCGCCGGCCTTCGATTCTTCATCCTGACCGTTGATGGCGCCTCGTCCGCTCTGGGGCCCTCGGCCGTTGCCACCCAGCCAGACGTTGCCTTTGTAATCGATCGTGATTCCGTGCGCGGACTCGGGCCAATCGTAACCAGCACCCGGACCGCCCCAATGTCCGATCAGGTTACCTTCCTGATCGAACTCCAGAACGGGCGGCGCCGGCGCGCAGCATTGCGAAATGGGCGGATTGGTGGTAGCGTGCTGTTCGCCGGCTTCGAGCGAACCGACGCGATGAATGATCCAGACATGGCCCTGCGCATCGGCCGAAACGCCGATGGACTGGCCGAGAATCCAGTGATTGGGAAGCGGCTTGGGCCAGTACGGGTCCACTTCAAAGCGTGGCGCCATCACCGCCGCGGCGTGAACCACGGCCCGATTGGTGGCCAGCGTGACGGCAACGGCGATTAACAACAGGTAGCGCTTCATGGGGCTCATGCTCCTTTTGGGATGCTACGGTACGATCACCGCGTGTAAGTAAGCGAGAATCGCGGCCAGTTCGGAATCGTTATACGCTTCGATCACTGAAGAGTGCCGCCAGTTGCTTCCGTCGGTGAGCTTCACCGAGCCCGGTTCGGCATTGCGCTGTACCGGCGGGGCAGACGTCAGATCGTAAAACAGAGTGCCCTGCTTCCCATTGCTCAAAACCAGGACCGGCATGGATTCTCCATCGAGCGTACCCGTCTTTACGTCGGGCGTCGCGAGAGCCTTGAGAGCAGCGACGGAAGCCGGCACGTGGATGATCGGAGCGGCCACTGAAATCCCGAGTTCGCCAACTTCATGGCAAGTGGAGCATCGTCCAAAGCCACGCACGGCTTCGGTGAATAGCTTCGCTCCGCGGCCGGGTTCGCCCGTGAGTGCTTGCTTCGATGAAGCTGCGGCCTCACCGTCCGAGCCGAGATTGGGATTGGCGACGCCGTTGAGTGTGGCTACATAAGCGACCACCGCTACCAGATCCGGCCGCGACAAAACTGTGGCGAAGGATCGCATGCCCGTTCCCGGAATGCCGCGCGCGACCACGCCATTGATGTACGCCTGGTTGAAGCCGCGGCCCGCTAAGCGCGGAGCGCCGCTCGATTGGCCTTTCACTCCGTGGCAGTATCCGGTGGCGCAGGTCTTTGCAAATACCTGCTCGCCTTGCTTGATCTGAGTCTGCGCCGCGCAGGACAGCGCCAGAGCGCACATGATGACTAAGAACCTCATCGCGATCCCTCCGGCAGGGCAAATACCACCAGTGTCGAGCCCAGCCGCCAGTCCTGATCCGGGAACAGTCCCAGAAGCGCTCCGCCGACCACCGAGACGTGCCATCCGGTGGACGTGGCAATGAACTGGCGGCCATTCACGGCATATGCGACCGACCCTCCGCGATTTCCCGCGCCGGTTTGATAGCTCCATAATTTGTTACCGCTCTTGGCGTCCAACGCGAAAAATTCGCCTTCCGGATTTCCGGTGAACACCAGATCGCCAGCCGTGGCGAGCATCGACGCCAGAAGAACGTACTTGTACGGCATGCTCCAGATGCGTTTGCCGGTCATGGGATCCCAGGCGTCCACATGGCTATTTGTGGCGCGTCCGGGAGCCAAGTGAATGGGGAAATCGCCATTCATATAGTTCTGCCCTTCCTCGGGCGCCGAGTTGTTCGGTGTTATGTCCTCACACAGCTCATTGATGGGTACGTAAAACCAACCGGTGCGCGGCGAGTACGCCATGGAATTCCAGCTCTTCGCGCCGGCGGCGGTGGGGCAGATGGTTGTCGTCTTGCCCAGCTGCGGCTCAACCCGGCCGACCAGCTTACCGTCTTCGGTGACGCCTGAAATCCAATTCTGCACTTCAGGAACGGTGAATACTTGGAGCAACTCACCGCTGGAGCGATCCAGAACGGACGTCAATCCGCTCTTATTCATGTGCACCAGAACTTGCCGCATTCTGCCATGGATCTCGCGATCCATCAGCAGGACTTCGTAGGCGGAATCCCAGTCCCACAAATCATCGTGAATTTCCTGGTGATACCAACGCAGCTTTCCCGTGTCGGCGTCCAGCGCCACTACGCTCGCGGTGAAAAGATTCAGGTCCTTGCTCTTGTCGGCGCCGGCAGGCACGCGCTCGGCATCGTAGAAATCGGCGGCTGCATTGCCGGTCCCCCAGTACACGAGATTCAGCGCAGGATCGAAGGAGCCGGTGAGCCAGGGAGCGCCGCCGCCGAATCTCCAACTATCGCCCTTCCAGGTCTCATGGCCTTTTTCTCCGGGACCGGGAATCACATACCAGCGCCAGGCCAGGCGTCCGTTTTTGGTGGAGAAAGCGGTGATGTAGCCACGATGCGCGCCATCGCCCCCGGTGCCGCCCACGATAACTTTGTCTTTCACCACAAGAGGCGCGGCGGTCACATTGCAGCCGCATTGACGCGCGTCGTCGATATTCACTCGCCACAACAATCGCCCAGTCTTTTGATCTAAGGCGACCATGTAGTTGTCCTTCGTACCGAAGAAGACCTTGCCATCGCCGATGGCCAGTCCGCGATTTCCGACGAAGCCCGGAACGCTACGGCCCGGCTCGGGATACCTGTAGTTCCAAATTTCGCGCCCGCTGGCGGCGTCGAGCGCGAACACTCGCGCCCGTGCGGTGATCAGGTACATCACGCCTGACTCGACGATGGGTGTGGTCTGAAGGTTCTCCGCATAATCGCCGGTCTGGAACAACCACGCCGGCGTGAGGGCTTTCACGTTGCTGGTGTTGATTTGATCGAGCGCGCTGTAGCGCCACGAAAATTGTGTGCCGCCATAGTTCGGCCAGTCGCTGTGCGTGGCACCGGCCTCCTGCGCCAGCGCCGATGAAATGGTGAACAAGATGAGCCAGAATCGCATCGGGTCTATCATATGCGATTCCCACTGACTTACGCCCGCCCGCGGCGAGAAGATCGATCGCGGTTCAGTCCAGCGGTACAGCGCCGGTATATCGAAGAATGTAGAGGCCGCCGGTAAAACGGTCGTTGGCGTAAATAAAACCTTTTTCGTCCACGATGGCGTGATTCATCTGGCTGGTTGGCGTGGGATTTTTCGGAGGCGCGGCCGGAATGTAAAATCCGATTTCCTCCAAGTGTGGAGGCGCATCGGGAACGCCCTGGGGTCCGTCGACGATGTGGAAAATCCGGACACCGCCGTTAAACCAACTGGCTACTGTTGTGTTTTTGAGATTGGCGGATGTGGGGCTGGGAAAATTGGGGTGCAGATTGTGCGCGCCGAACCGGCCACCGCGCGTGCAGAGATCGCCGTCGTTGGCATGGAGCGGAGCGGTGCCGATGACCATGGGATTGGTTTCGGCACGAATGTCGAGCAGCCAGACCAGCTTGGGCGCATCCTTGCAGTTGTCCTGCGTGTCTTCGTCAGACACCAGCGCGATGCCACGGCTGAAGATCGGTTGGAAGGTGTGGGTCCAGGCGGTATAGGGCGGAGAAAACCTGGTTTGTCCGAGCACCTTGGGAGTGAAGGTCTGCGCACGTCCGGCCTTGACTTCGGCGAGGCCCGATATATCCAGGATGAGTGCGCCGCCATCGATGTAAGCGACGTAAGCGCGATCGGGATGATCGGGCCACACTTCGGTTTGATGGGGCCGGTAACCGTCGTCGAACTTCGGATGGCGCTTGGGCAAACAATCCGGAAGGCAGGTGTCGCCCTTACGCGTGCCCGGATACCACCAACGGCCCACTTCGCGCGGGTGTCGCGGGTCACGCAGGTCCAAGATCATATAAAACTGGTCGTCGTTCGGATTGGTGGGATCGAAATCAGCAGCGCCGGTGGTAAGGTGCGCGAACTCGCCGTCGACGAACCAAACGCAATGGATGCCGCGAGAGTTGGGTCCGGAGGTATCGAAGAAGGAGAGTTCGAGATCTTCCAGGCGCTTGGCGTTCTTGAGTGACCCGAAGTTGGATACATCCAAGACCCAGAGGCCGGCGGTTTTCTCGCCTTTCTTGAGCGCTTGATTGGCGACGACCAGCACGTTGCCGGAAAGGCCGAGCGAATTGCAGCGCGTGATGCCAGGCGCGGGCGAGGGGAGTTGGTTGATCAAGACGGGATTTTCGGGATGCGTGACATCGACGATGCTGAGGCAGGTTTTTTGGCCTTCGTGCGCCAGATATAGAATGCGTTGTCCAGAAGCCCATTGCTGGATGGCAAGTCCCTCGCCGCCGTCGCCATTGCCCGCGAGATCGTTGTGGCCGACCAGGGTCATGTTGCTTGATTCAGGTTGAGGCTGCGCGCAGAGGGGCGCGAGCGCGATAAAAAAGATGAGCAATGGTCTCACGGTTTTGCTCCTGGATCAAATGGGCCTCGAACGAAGAGTACGGTGAAGAGTGAACCGAACGACCGCGTGCAGTTAACCGGCGTGAAACGCCACTGGACGAGCGCCTTAGTAACATCGCTCGCCCAACCGTCGGACGATTTGGCGACTTTAATGCTGTAGGGCTCGCCCTTTTCAGATACACCGAAAGTGACCGTAGCCGTGGCGTTCTGGGCGCCTTCGACCAGGTGTGGGTCCACGACGGACTTAGTTTCCAAACCGTCTGTTTCGAAGCAAAGATTTGCCTCTCGCCAATGGTAGTGTTGAATCCGCCAGCCGGTTTTAGAGGGGATGCGGAAGTTGACTTCTACCTGCGCCGGCATTTCGACCGGCTGGCCGTTCTTGGTTGCCGGTGCGAACCGCCATTTTTGGACTGCGTCGATGGCGCTTTGATCCAGGTCGGGTCCGACGTATCCTGAGACGACTTGAGGATTCCGCGCCAGACCGTCGATTCCGACGATAACGCGCAGGTTGATGTCGCCTTCCAGGTGTAGAAGGCGGGCCTGATCCGAGTACACCGCATCGACCTTGGAAAGTACCCTCGGTGCGCTTGTGTGCGACAATTCCTGCCCGGAAAGCAGGCTCGCCAACGCTAGCGCGATGGCGATGGGTAAGGGCCATTGGTTCATGCGATGTGGGCGCCGACCGTGTCCACGTACACGGCGTAGAGGGACTGGCTGGCGGCCATGAAAAGGCGATTGCGGCGAGTGCCTCCGAAGCAGATGTTGGCGCAGTTTTCGGGCAGGCGGATCATGCCGATCGGTTCGCCCGAGGGTGCGACGATCTGGACACCGGGTGGTGCGCCGCACCAAACATTACCGTCGATATCGCAGCGGATGCCATCGGCGGCGCCAGTGGCGAATTGTACGAAGCGCTTGCCATTGCGCAGCTTATTATTGTCAATATCGTAGACCCGGACTTCGCGCCCAGTGCCGGTGTCGCAGATGTACACCTTCTTGTAATCGGGCGAGAAGCAGATGCCATTGGGTTCGTTGAGCTCGTCCGTCACCTTCTCCATCTGCCCGGTTTTTCCATCCACGCGATACACGGCTTCCTTGGTTTCCGATTCGCCCTTGAAGCCCTCGTAATAGCCGCGAATGCCGTAAATGGGGTCGGTGAACCAGATGCCGCCATCGGGATGCACCGCGATGTCGTTGGGCGAGTTCAGACGCTTGCCTTGGAATTTGTCGGCGATGCTGGTCACGGTCCCGTTGGACTCATATCGCGCGACGCGACGTCCGCCATGCTCGCAGGAGAGTTGGCGGCCTTCGTAATCGAAAGTATTGCCGTTACTGAAGCCAGAAGGCGAACGGAAGACCGTAACACGGCCGTCCTCTTCGATCCAGCGCATTTGCCGGTTGTTGGGGATATCGCTCCAGACCAGGTATCTGCCAACGCCGTTCCAGGCCACACCTTCGGCCCAAAGCGTACCGGTGAAGAGGCGCTGGATGACCGTGTTGCCGACGATGTAGCGGCGGAAGCGATTGTCGAGCGCGACGACATCCGGGTCCGGATAGCGGACCAATTGATCGCCCGACCAATTGCGCGGCGTGGGCGGGTTGGAAGGAGATTGCTGCTGCGCGGCGGCCCGCGTGACTGTCGCGCCGGTCAAGGCGGAGAGCAAAAACCCACGCCTGCTAAACCCAGGCCTGCTAAACATGTCGAGATTAATTCGAGCGTTTTTTCTCAGCGGCGCGAGCGCCGGCGAGGATGTCCACGAGTCCATAGTTTCCCTCGTGGCAAGCATACTCGAAAATGGGGCCGTTGGCTTTCCGCATGATCAACTCGCCTGACCAGGGCTTGGTCCAGGTACCGGGGTCATCCACCGTGAAGCGGTAGACGATGGTCTGGTCGTTGACGCGCGTGAAGCGCTCGGTGACATGCAGCTGCGGGCTGGAGAAGATGTCCTGGCGAGCGGTAGCGGGCGGCCCGCGGAAGTTGGTTTTGTCGGTGAAGTTGGTGGAATCCACCACCAGCGTATCGCCTTCCCAACGGCCGCGCGAGTCTCCTGCCAATTCGTGGATATTAGCCGCGACGTGCGGCCGGCCGTCCAGGAAAATGGTGCGGGCATCGTGCATCATCTCAGTGAGAACCACCAGGGAGCCGGCGTTCTGGAGGATCTGGAAATTCGCGTTATAGGTGGAACCGAGCATGGGAGGCCCGTCGGCGCCCCAGGTGATGCAGCGTTCAGCCAAAGTGCGGACCTCGGCGCTTTCGGCGGCCGCGCGACGTGGCAGCACCGCCGCCATTTCCGCCGCGCGCTTCTGGCCCTGAGGCGACAAAGGAGGAAGCCGTCCATCCGGCGGATCAAAGACGATGGAGGTGCGCAAGTTGGGCGAACCTTTGGCGTACTTGTCGCCTTGCCAGATCACGTTGTCATAGTGGATGTCGTTGGAGGCCTGGCTATTGTCCTCCTGCAGCTTCTTTTTCTCCACGGCGACCGCCTCGGCTTCGGTATAAAACTCTTTTGTGCCGAGCTCCTTGGGCCGCTCCAGGGGAATGTAGGTACCGTTGGTCCAGTAACCTTCGAGGTCCGGCTGGCCGTCGGAGGTGCGCGGCGGGGTCCAACTTTTTGGTGGTTTGGCGGCGTCTTTTGCGGCTGGTTCGGCGGCTTGAGCCGGCGTAATGAGGAGTGCGATGCCGACGGCTGCCAGTGCACAGGCGTATATACGAAGGCTCATCTGGGACCCTTCCTTTGAAGGCCGGTTCGGCCTTGGTGAAATGATCTCACGTTGGGATGGCGAGCGCCACCCGCCGCTTACTGACTGGGAATGTACATCCGGGGCGACAGCTCGGCTCGCGTAGGGGACCAAGACGAGTACCCACGGTTGGCACGATACCGCCCGGATGTACGTTGGTATGTGAGGGCGAAGCGCTGAGCGTTTCAGCTATTTCTCTCCGGTTCCCGCGTAGAGTTGGAATGGGCCCCAATAATACGGCTTGTGGTAGGGCGAGCCGGTATCGCGAATCAGATTGAGCTGGGCCGATCGCAACGCGTCGTCAGGAGCTACGCCGCGCGTCAAATCGCGGTACATAAGGGACATCAACCGGGAAGTGGATTCGTCATCGACATCCCAGAGTCCGGCGATCACGTTGCGCGCGCCGGCTTGCAGGAAGGCCCAGGTGAGTCCAACCAAGCCTTCGCCAGAATAGGCGCGAGCGCCCGCGCTGCGGCAGGACGAAAGAGTGACGACACTGGCGTCGAGCGGAATCTTCATGATGTCGCGAGCGGTGAGCGAGTACCCGTTTCCTTCGCGGGAAAGAATGAGGGCGGAGTCCAGGGGGCTGTCTCGACTGGCGGTGGCGTGCGCGGCGAAATGAATAAACGAAAAGCGCGCCGGATCGGCCCGGCGATAGATGGATGGCTGGGATGCAGCGCCCTCGTAGACCACCTTACTGGAGTCCGAAAACAGGGCAGCGATGGTGTCCACTTCTTTGCGCGCATTCGGCAAATGAGGAAACTCTTCGTCCGGCGAATCAGGGTCGCCGATCGCCAGAAGGCTTCGAGGCGCCGGCTTACCGGCGTGGCGCGAGTTCAAAGCTAATCCGAGCGAGGGTGCAACGGAGAGCGTGACGTTTTCAATCCAATACCGGGTTGGCTGGTCAGGCGCCGGCAGTGTGGCGAAATTCAAGGAGTGAAGAGCGCCGTCGGGAACGATGACTACGTGGGATCCCGGTGGTACAAACTGGCGAATGTCGCCAAGCAAGATCTGGGATAATCTGAGGCCGGCCGGATTTTGCGATTCCACGGGATCTCTGAGATCTTCGATGAAAGTCCGGTAGCCGTCCACCAGTCCGCGAATTTCCTTCTCGGGCGGCAGCGTGAACATCTGAATGTTGGACGGCGTGATGGCCCATACATAGGACTGTTTTGGTCCTAGCCAATAGGAGAGGAAAATACGGTGGGTGGATCGGGCGAGCGCTTCGAGTTCGGAAGCAGTCAACGTGGTTTGCGGGGCCGCATTGGCTAAACGCTCTCTGAGGATGCGGGCGCGGCTGGATTCAACCACGTCCAGCGCCCTCGCGATCTGGCCGCGCTCGACCAGGAAATCGACATAGCTCCGATAAAATCGCACCAGGCTCGAAAGGTAGGAGAGCTTGTAGTCTTCTTTCGTAAGACCGGCCTGACGATGTTCGATGGCGGCGATGGCGGATTGAAATTGGGCCTCCGCCTTTTGAGGCTGGCCAGTCTCAATGTAAAGCTTGGCCAGATCGTCCTGCGCCTGAAGAGCGGGAGTGGGATCCACGGACGGAGACCTCGATATGGACAGGAACAGTTGTTCGGCCGGTGCGGATTGTTTACGCGCCGCCGCAATTTCAGCGCTGTTCAATTGGTTGTAGAGCTGCTTGACCTGGTCTTTCAGGTCGCGGTTGATAGCGAGTGACTCCGCGTTGTATCGTTCAGCGATATCCATTTGGCCGATTGCGATGCTGGATTGCGCGAGATTCGTGAGCCATGTAGCGCTCCAAGACCTGTCATCAAGCGGTCTGGCGATGGTAAGCGCTCGCTGGTAGCGCGCGGTAGCGGCCGAAAAATCCCGCGCTTCGAAAAAGACATCGCCGCTGTCGCCTAACCAGGATTGTTCGGACTGCGGATCACCGGCCTTTGCCGATTGCGCCGTGGCATCGTCGAGAGCAGCGAGAGCCTTTTCAGATTCGCCCAACTGGTAGTCGCACCACCCAAGATTGCCGAGGGTGTTGGTGGCAGCCCGATTGGCGCCGAGGCGGACAAACAATTCATGCGCGCGCTGGAGCCAATAAATGGCTTCCTCGAATCGGAAGCTTTGCATGAACAGATACCCTAGGTTCCCCATCAGGCTGGCTTCCAGATATTCGCCGCCCAAGCGGGTTGCGATTCCCAAGCCGTCGCGCAGCGTGCTCTCCGCGGCCTCAATGCGGCCCATCTGTACGAGCAAGGCGCCCTGGCGCTGTTCCACTTCGGCGATCAGGGCCGGAGAGCCGCTGGCCGCAGCCAGAGCATGAGCTTCGTTCAGATACTTTTCCGATCGCGGATACTCCGAAAGATAGAAATAGGCCCAGCCCTGGTGCATTCGGCGACGGGCCTGAAGATCGGACGAGGCGGGCGCGGCGGAGCCTTCCAACAGCTTGAGGGCGGATTTCTGGTCGCCGCTGGTCACCAGCGCGTCAGCCTTGAGGAGACGAAATTTCCAGCACCACTCTTCGGACGATCCACACCTGCGAAGCCCGCTATCGGCGATCGGAAGCGCGCGCTGAAAATCGCCTGTGGCGAGAAGACGCCCGGCGGTTCGATAGTTGGCTTCCAGCGATTCCAGATGCGAAGCGCCGCACGCAGACAACAAAAAGAGCGCCGCGATTACGGGTAGGGCCGGCCTCCGCCTGTTACAGCAGCGGCGTTCGCGCTGCCGCCCACTGAGCAGCCCAACTGTATCCTTAGCATCGTCAAGCTGCGAGAGGTGGGGCCGCAGAAAAACTCTCCCAGATGCACGGTACCAAACTGCGGCACGTTGATGCGTACGGGATGGCCCAGTTCGGCCCCTGGCTTGGGGTCGCGAACGGCGACGCTGAACCCCAGCAGGGTTGCTCTTTGTTCCACAGTGGGTAGTGGCACAGGATCGCCATTGGCACCGGGCAGAGTCAGAACCGAGAGTCCACCGTCGCGATCGTACTCCGCCGCTTTTAGCAAACCGGTCCAGGAGGCCCGTTCGGGCTCGCAAAAGTAATCCGGAGCGAGTTCCAGCCTTTCGAAGAAATGATTGCCAATGCGCAGCCCTTCGAACCGGCTACCGATCGGCACGACAGAAACTTCCTGCGGGGGCTCGCAGCCATCTTTAGCTATACCGGGAAAGCGCGAGGTCAATCGCGCCACAATGCGCTCGCAGGTGACGACGTCCAGCAAGTTGAATTTCTCCACCACCGACACCGAGAGCGTCTCATAAACGCCGTCCTCCGGCTCCGTTCCCACCACCTCGGCGTATGCCGAACCGAAAGACAGGATGTCCCTGTGCCGGAAGCCCTCGACGCGACTGGAGCCGACACCACCATCCGGAGGCAGCGCCGAGGCCGCCTGGACGGGAATAATCTCGTTGAAAGGGTGAGTGATCTGGCCCCCGACGCCGATCGCGTTCGCATTATAAATATATGTCTTCTTGCTGGTCTGCTTTTGCACGGAAGCTCCTTATCTAATCGAGTTTGAGAATAAGTGCGTAGCGGGCAAGTTCAGTTTCCGGTTTGCCGGTTTCCGCCGCATTACGAATAACTACAGTGTAGCGGCCAGCAGGCAGGAGCGACCGGGTGAGCAAGATTTGAATCGGCTTACCCGGCGGAGGCGCAGGCAGGCGCACGCTAAAGCGCGTGGATCCGGATTCATCCTGCACCGAACACTGGTAGGTTGCGAAGGAACCCTCCCAGGTTGGATCCATATATATGGCGTAAAAACGGCCGGTGTCCGGCAGTTCCAGCGAGCGGGCGTCGCCGCGTGAAACTGGAGGCAGAACGTAGCTGGCCATGGGCTGCGGCGATAGCGTGTCGTGTAATTGGCCGCGCAATCCGGGAATGACCACCGCTGCCTGATAGGCGCTGACGGCCGCGAGCAGGGTCGCGGCCAGGGCGGGCGCCGCACTCCAGGGGCGCTGCCAAAGCCAGGCCCAGGCGGATGGTTTGGCCTGAATCGGACTACGCTTCTCCGACGGGGAGCGGTGACCAGCCAGGCGCTGGTCGACAAAAACGGCGGTAGCATTGTCGTCAAACATGGCGCTGGCACGCAGTTCGCGCGAGCATTCCGAACAATCGAAGAAATGCTGCTCGAACTCGTCCGATTCCGAGGCCGATAACTGGCCGAGCAAGTAGCGCTCAACGGCGGCGTTACTTACTGCGTCGGTATGATTCATTCTGTAATAGCCTCCCTTCGGCCAACTTTTCCCAAGCCATTTTCTCTCATTTTAGTAATGAATCGAGGCCCTTCTTGCGTACAATTTCCCGGAACCGAGCTTTGGCGCGATGCACCAGGACGCGCAAATAGTCGCCGTCCACCTCAAAGCGCCGGCAGATTTCAGTGCGGTCGGCTTCGTCCAGATAGAGCAATCTCAACAGGCTCCCGTCCTTTTCGGGCAGCTCAGAGATCACATCCAGCACTGCCCGCTTGCGCTCCTGGGTGACCATCTCGCTGTCAGCCCTGGCGCGCTGATCGGGAGGATCGATCGTCAACTCGCCCGATTGGTTGCGTCCGAATTCGGAACTCATGAATTCCAGCAGGACGTTGTTGCAAACCCCGTGAACGAAGCCGCCGAAGCGCTCAGGATATTGAATTTGCTTGCCGGACTGCAGATAGTTCAGCACGCGAGCGAAGGTTTCCTGCCGGATCTCGTCGATCAAATGCCGGGCGCGCACGCGATTCCTCAGCTTCAACCAAAGGGCGTTGCTGAAGTAAGAGGTGAAGTGACGTTCCGTCTCCGGATCCCCATGCTTCAAACGAGCCACATAGTCCGCATCGAAGACCGCGTAATCCAATAGGGCTCCAGTAGAAGCTAGGGTACTAGAAAAACGCGGGGGCCTCAATACGACTCGGTGAGTTGCGACCGACGTGGAGCGCGATTGGCCGCATTTGGCGATGGGCGAGTGTTTCGTTTTCATGAAGTTTGGTCGGCTGGTCCCGGGGCGACGTTCGCGGGCCTTCGGTGTGTAGTGAAAAGACCGCTGGAAGCGTTTCAACAATTCGCACGAAGGGAGAGAAAAGGCGAAACCCGCAGCGAGGGTTCAGAACTTGAATTAGAATCAAGATTCCTCAAACCGTGCAGACGACCTTGAAGATCGGCGCTTTCCTGCTGCTTGCCACGATGGCGGCCTATGGCCAGGCCAGACTAGACGGCGTTATCGATATCCATGCGCATACAGCTCCCGACAGCACTGCGCGCTCCATCGACGCGATCGATCTGGCGAAGCTCGCCAAACAGCGTGGCATGCGCGGGCTGGTGCTCAAGAATCATTACGAATCGACGGCGGCGCTGGCCTACGTGGTGCGGAAGGAAGTGCCGGGGATCGAAGTTTTCGGCGGGATCGACCTGAATCGCTCGGTGGGCGGGATCAATCCCGCCGCGGTGGGACGTATGATCCTGATGCAGGGCGGGTGGGGCCGCGTGGTATGGATGCCCACCTTCGACGCCGAAAACCAGGTGCGATTTTCCAAAGAGGATCGGCCGTTTGTGGCGGTGGCAAAGGATGCCATGTCGCCGCCGGTCCGAATGACGATTCCGCAGATGCAGGAAGCCGCGCACGAAGGCGCGTATATCGAGTTTGTGTACAGCGCGCTGCTGGGGCCGAATGGGCTCAAGATCAAAGATTACGTTGAAGCGATCCGAACGCTGGGGGCTCGATCTTGCATTCTTTCGAGCGACCTGGGCCAACCGGGAAACCCGTTGCACCCGGATGGCCTGGCGGCGTTCTTCGAGGCGCTACGTAAAGAGGGATTATCGGACGCCGATATCGACCTGATGTCGAAAACCAATCCCGCGCGGGCTCTGGGGCTGGAATAGGCCAGTATCAAAAGACGATAGAATGCCACGCATGTGTACTTCGAGCGGAGCTCGACGCGGGGAACAGGTGTTGGAACGGCTGCGCGCTACGCCACCAAATATCTGGTACGACGGGAAGCGAGTGGAGGATCCGACCATTCATCCGGCGATGCGCAATGGAGTGGCGAGCCTGGCTTCGTTGTACGACGTGCAATGGGAGCAACCGGAAGTAACGCTTTACGATTCCCCGAGTTCAAACGCCAAAGTGAGCCGGACATTCCTGATTCCGCGTACGATGGACGAACTTTGCTCGATCAGCCGGGCCATGAAGTCGCGAGCCGACCGGAATTTTGGAATGATGGGACGCGCTCCGGATTATCTGAATCGCGCGATCACGGGGTACGCATCCGGCGCGGCCTACTTGGGAGAAGATGATCCGCGCTTCGGAGAAAATGCGCTGCGGTATTACGAATACGTACGCGAGAACGATTTGAGCCTGACGCATACGCTGATCACGCCGCAAGCGAATCGATCGGTAGGGACCGCGCGGCAGGCCGATCCGTTCCTGGCGGCGCGCGTGAAGGAACAGACTAGCGCAGGCCTCGTGATTCACGGTTGCCGCATGCTGGCTACGCTGCCCTTCGCCGACGAGCTGATGGTCTTCCCTTCCACGCTGCTTAAGAATCAAGACGAGGATGCTCCCTACGCATTCGGTCTGTGCCTTTCGACCGACACACCGGGATTGAAGTTTCTGTGCCGCGAAAGCCTGGACTATGGGCGGTCGCACTACGATCATCCATTCGGGTCGCGCTTTGAGGAACTGGATTCGGTGGTGATGTTCAACGATGTGTTCGTTCCCTGGGAACGCGTACTGCTGTATCGGGACGTGGCGCGCTGCAACTCGGCGTATGCACGCACCGGCGCGCTGGCGTTAATGGCGCATCAAGTGGTGGTGAAGAATCTGGCGAAGACCGAATATCTTTTGGGACTGGCATCGCTGCTGACGCATACCATCGGGATTGAGGTCTTCCAGCACATCCAGGAAAAGCTGGCCGAAATCTGGGTCAACATGGAGACGATGCGTGCTTTCCTGCGGGCGGCGGAAGCCGATGCAGCGATCGATGAGTATGGGATGATGCGCCCAGCCTGGGATCCTCTGGATGCCGCGCGCAATCTCTACCCTCGGCTGTATCCCCGGATGATCGAGATCATCCAGCAGATCGGTGCGAGCGGGCTGGTTGCCATGCCGACCGAGGCGGATGTGAATGGACCGATGGCCGGAGAAATCGAGCGCTATTTCCAGGCGGCGCGGGCCGAGGCGCACGATCGGATTCCGTTGTTCCGGCTGGCCTGGGACACGGCGGTTTCCGGATTCGCTTCGCGGCAGGTGCTGTACGAGCGCTTCTTTTTTGGCGATCCGGTTCGAATGGCGGGGGCGCTGGTTTCAAGTCACGATCGCACGGCTTACATGGATCGCGTGCGCGACTTCCTGGCCCAATCAAAATCAGAGGCTCAGAACGAAGCCTCCTTAAGAGGGAGTACGGAATGATTCGATTCAAAAGAAGGTTTTCGATTCTGGTTGCGGCGGCCGGCATGTTTTACGGCGGGGCGAAGCTGCCAGGGCAATCGACGTTCACGGCGGAACAAAGCGCGGCGGGCCGCGACGCTTATCAAGCCAACTGTGCGACGTGCCATCGGCCCGATCTGGCGGGCAGCGGAGAAGCACCGCAATTGGCCGGATCGAACTTCATGAACGTTTGGGGAAAACGGCCCGCAAGCGATCTGATCAACACGATGCAATCTTCCATGCCGCCGGCGAATCCGGGCGGGCTGGGCCCGACCACGTATATCAACCTGGCCGCATTCATTTTTTCGGCAAACGGGATTGCGGCGCCAGGAGCGCCAGGGCCGGCGCCTCGAGAAACACCCGCGGATACCGTGAGGCAACAGACCGTGGCGGGGCATGGTATCACCGTCACGGGCGAAGTGAAGAACTACAAACCGGTGACCGACGCCATGCTGCGCAATCCCGATCCTGGCGACTGGCTGATGATCCGGCGCGATTACCAGGCTTCCAGCTTCAGCCCGCTGGCGCAAATCAACATCGGCAATGTGAAGAAATTGCGCCTGGTGTGGGAGTGGGCCATGAATGAGGGCAGCGGAGCGAATGAGCCGACGCCGATTGTTCACGACGGGGTTATTTTTCTTGCCAACACGGGTAACGTGGTGCAAGCGCTGGACGCTAGAACCGGCAATCTGATTTGGGAGAATCGGATCGGCCCGGATGTGACCGGCTCTATCGGAGCGATGCGCAGCCTGGCGCTTTATCAGGACAAAGTGATCATGGCGACCACGAATGCGCGCATCCTGGCGCTGGACGCGCGCACCGGCAATATCGTATGGAACACGGCGATCGCCGATCCGGCCAAAGGCTACACCAATACCAGCGGGCCCATCGTCATTCGCGGAAAAATCATACAAGGCTTGAGCGGATGCGATCAATACAAGAAAGACACCTGCTTTATTAGCGCGTACGATCCCAACAACGGCAAACAACTGTGGAAATTTAGCACCGTGGCGCGCGAGAACGAACCTGGCGGCGACACCTGGGGTAAACTTCCCGATCTGTTGCGCGCGGGCGGCGACACCTGGATCACGGGAAGCTACGATCCTGAACTGAACCTGACTTATTGGGGAGTGGCGCAAGCCAAGCCTTGGATGCGAGCGACTCGTGGATCGGGCTCCGGCCAGGCGCTGTACACCAGCTCGTCGCTGGCGCTCAATCCGGACACCGGCAAATTGGCCTGGTACTTTCAACACGTAGGCGGAGAAACGCTGGATCTGGATGAAGTGTTCGAGCGCGTTCTAGTGGATGACAATGGGCAGAAGCTGGTATTCACCATTGGCAAGCCGGGTATTTTGTGGAAGCTGGATCGAACAACTGGTAAATATCTGGCGCATAAAGAGACTATTTTCCAGAATGTTTTCGATCAATTCGATGAAAAGACCGGCCAGCCAGGATATCGCGCGGATATTTTGGAACAGCAGACCGGCCAGTGGGTGCAAGCCTGCCCGAGCACGGAGGGCGGCCATAACTGGCAGGCCATGAGCTATCACAAGAGCACCAGCCAGCTCATCATCCCGCTCAGCCAGAGCTGCCTGGAAATGAAGGGGCGAGTTGTCGATTTCAAGGAAGGCTCGGGCGGGACCGCGGCGGACCGGCGCTTCTTCGAGATGCCGGGGAGCAACGGCAACGTGGGAAAACTGGCGGCCTACGACGTGCGAACGATGAAAGAGAATTGGTCTATCCAGCAGCGAGCGCCGTTTTTGACGGCGGTGCTTTCGACGGCCGGAGGGGTGGCGTTTGCAGGCGACCTGGATCGCACGTTTCATGCTGTGGACGTGAAAACGGGCAAGGAGCTGTGGCGAATCCGCCTGGGTACCGCGGTGCAGGGCTTTCCCGTCTCGTTCAGCATGGACGGAAAGCAGTACATCGCCGTGACGACGGGCATGGGTGGCGGCAGCCCACGACAAGTCCCGCTCACAATTGCACCGGACATTCATCATCCATTCAGCGGAAATGCGCTGTATGTTTTCGCGCTGCCGGATGGAGAATAGTTACTACGGGCGAAAAGTTTTCAAGCGCCGAGCGGCTTCTTCGATGGTGGGGCGGGATTTGGAAAAGGTGAAGCGAATCCTCTTTGGATTTTGGGCGGCAGGCGGATGGAAGACTGAGCCAGGCACTCCGGCTACGCCCGCTTCCCACATCAGGCGTTCTCCGAATGCAGTGTCGTCCTGATCCGACACCCGAGCGTAATCACACCACAGAAAATACGATCCGCCCGGCTCGTAGAAGGTCATCCCGCATTTTTCAAGCGCCTCGCACAGCAGTTGTTTGCGCTCCCAATATTCGCATCGCAGCTGGGCATAAAACTCGACTGGCAGATCGAGCGCGCCGGCCAGCGCTACCTGGAGGGGGTGCGGCGCCGTCACGGTGTGAAAATCGTGCATGTTGCGAAGCTGCTCCACCATCTCGGCGGGCGCCACGATATATCCAACGCGCCAACCGGTAACCGAATAAGTTTTTCCCATGGAAGTAACCGTCACCGTTCGATCGCGAGCCATGGGCAGCGACGCCATGCTCACGTGCCGGTGCCCGGGCCACACCAGATACTCGTAGGTCTCGTCGACAAAGATCAGCAAATCGTGATCGGCGGCGAAGCACACGATGATTTCGAGTTCTTGTATCGTAAAGACTTTGCCGGTTGGATTGGACGGATTGCAAATCAAAATGGCGGCGGTGTTGGAACTGCGTACGGCTTCGAGCCCGGCGCGGGTAAACGAAAAATCCGGCTCGCGCGTTTCCACCGTGCGCAATTGGAGGCCGGAGACGATGGATTGCAGCACATAGTTTTCGTAGATCGGAGTGAAGGTAATTACTTCGCGGCCGCGCTCGATCAGCGCCTCCATGGCGACCACCATCCCCTCGGTTGCTCCGCAGGTGACCACGATGTTGCGGTCCGGGTCGGCCGGGATGCCGTTGAAGCGCTCCAGCTTGTGCGCGATGGCGCGGCGCAGCACGGGCGCACCCGACGGATCGGTGTACTGATGATTAGAGCCGGCTATGGCCTGGCGCGCCAGTTCTTTGAGTTCGGCAGGTGCGTCATCGTCGGGAAAGCCTTGCGACAAATTGACCGCGCCCATTTGCTGAGCCTGGATGGTGGTGCGGCGGATAATGGATTCGCGCAGCGGGAGGTGTTTGAAAGAAGCCATCAGTTACGGCTCTCCGGTTGGGCGAGCGGCAAAACCGGCGCTAGGAGCGTCGTCAGCGAGAAAAATACCCTCAAAAGCGCGGCAAGATAAGTCGCCGATTATCAAGACCATAAAATGTATGCATTACGGAAAAACATGAGGTAGTATGTTATGTTATCACCGAGCAGCTATGGCGACGCGAAAGAGCACTGCGGAACTAAGTATCCAGGAGCTTCCCGAACAGGGATCCAAGGCTTCCTCTCAGACCGCACGGGCCACTCTAGCGCTACGCGAGATGCTGGTGCAAGGCCGGTTCCGTCCTGGCGAGCGCATCCGCGAAGTCCCGCTTGCGGCGCAACTGAAAGTGTCCCGGATTCCGCTGCATCTGGCCTTGGAGCGGTTAGCTAACGAAGGATTTCTGGAGATCCGGCCCACGCGAGGGTTTGTTGTTCAGAGGTTCTCCACCGAAGACATTTACGACGCAATTGAACTGCGGGGATTACTGGAAGGCGCCGCAGCCAGGCTGGCGGCCGAACGATTCAAAGACGTCGTGGAACTGGCGCCGATGCAAGAATCCAGCCGCGAGATCATGGCGTTGGTACGGCGCACCAAATTAACGATCGAGAGCTTCAGCCGCTATATCGAACTGAACGCACAATTCCACGCGGCACTGCTGGATCTCTCACGCAGCCGGATGCTGCAACGCGCGATCAAGCAGGCCTGTTCGCTTCCGTTTGCTTCGCCCAGTGCGTTTCTGAAGCGGCAATATATTTCCGGCGATCTGCGCGAGCTATTTCTTATTTCGGCGGATCAACATTGCGGGATCATTGAGGCGATCGCGAATCGCGAGGTGATGCGCGCCGAGACTCTCACGCGCGAGCATGCACGCGTGGCGCGGCGGAACCTGGAGGACGCTCTCAGAAACTCAGAGTTTCCCGTGGACCTGGCCGGCGCCAAGCTGGTCCAGCTGTAAGCGTCAAAAAACCGGCCGTTGAGATCCAGAGTGATAGTCACTATCACCAATTCACTTACGCCACGGGCCGGAGGAAGCACGACAGGGTGGGTGTTTGCGCGCCCAGCGGTAGCGTAATCGAAATATCATTAATTCTGATTTTAATTATCACTGCAACGCGCTCGACTAAGCTGCATGCAGGGAGTATACTCGCCCGGTAAGCTTCAGGACATTACCAATTCCTTTGGAGGTTGGCCAGGTATGCTGACTCGAGGTCACACCCGCGTGCGAGCTTTTCCTGCCGCCACTCTCTTCATTTTCATTGGACCAGTTGGCCGAGTTGGGGTCGCGTAAAAAAGGGGAGAT